>ERZ1673743.235-NODE-235-length-95975-cov-10.736916_pt1 | contig 95975 bp, 116 predicted proteins | sample MGYA00580197_ERZ1673743 | MGnify/ENA primary metagenome ERZ1673743 (study PRJEB41218, sample SAMN15661795) | gut metagenome | host: Homo sapiens | place: Canada: London | collected 2015-08-20/2019-03-30 | study: EMG produced TPA metagenomics assembly of...
CATATGTTAGTATACTTGTTTGATTAAGTGTTTTTAATTCACTTGTTGTAAATGTTATTATTTTCTTTGTATCATCTACTGCTGTTGTATATACATCCTTTCCATCTATACTTGCAGCTGTAAAGATTACACTGAAATCTTCATTGTTTTCGCTTACTTTAGCATTTCCGTTTATTATTAATGTTGTTGAGATTGCTGCAAATCCAATACTCATTAGTAATATTGCTATTATAAGCATACTTTTCTTCTTCATATTATTCCCTACTTTCTACTATTTTATTTTATAATACCCCCCCCGATTTTCAAGTCGTTTTGGTGGGTTTACACAAAGTTTTCAAATTTTTTTTAATTTTTGCATATTAAAGTACACATCTTTTAAATTATTTTACATTACATTTTTTATTTTCACCTAATTTCACACACCTATCCTATTTTTAATTATACTACATATTTGTTGTAATATGTAAACTTTATTTTAGGTTGTGTAAAGTAAATTATTGCAAAAAAAAAGACTTGATTAGTCAACTAATTCAAGTCTAACAGTTAAGGCGTCATCGCCTATTCTTTCTTTTAATTTAATGATTCTTGTATATCCACCATTTCTATTTGCATATTTTGGTGCTAATTCATCAAATACTTTACTTACTACAGCTTTATCATTATGTAAGAAAGCTAATGCTTTTCTTCTTGAAACTAATGTACCAGTTTTTCCGTAAGTAATCATTTTATCAACAAATTTTCTAACTTCTTTAGCTCTAGCTTCAGTTGTTACAACATAACCATTGTTGATTACGTCTTTAGTTATTCCAGCAAGAATACTTCTTCTGATTCTAGATTCTCTACCTAATTTTCTATACATCGTCATATCCTCCTTCTTTGGTTTTAGTCTTTAAATTTTAATCCCATTTCGTTTACTTTATCGATTACTTCTTTAAGTGATTTCTTACCTAAATTTCTAATCTTAGTAACTTCAACTTCTTTTTTATCAATTAAATCTTGCATTGTATGAATATTTGCTCTCTTTAAGCAGTTATAAGCTCTTACACTGAATTCAATTTCTTCAATTGGAGTTTCTAGTGTTTTAGTTATTGTATCTACTTTCTTTTCAGCAATTATTCCTGTTACATCAGCTATATGATTTAAATCAGTAATAATATTTAAATGTTCAATTAAAATTCTACTTGCTAATGCCATACATTCTTCTGGAGTTATAGATCCATTAGTGTATACAGACATTATTAGTTTGTCATAGTTTTCATTATGACCTACACGAGCACTTTCAACCTCAAATGCTACGTTTTCAACTGGAGAATAAATTGAATCAATAGGAATTAATCCAACAACATCTCCAAGTGTTTTTTTGTTTTCTTTTGCATCAACATATCCACGACCATTATTAACAGTCATTTCAATATCAATTTTTCCACCCTTAACTAAATTACAAATAACTAAATCAGGATTTACTATTTCGATATCAGCGTCATGTTCAATTTCACCAGCTGTAACAGGTCCTTCCTTAGCAGCAGAAAGTTTAATTACTTTCTTTTCTGTTGAATGATTCTTTACAACTAAAGTTTTGATATTAAGAATAATGTTCATAACATCTTCTCTAACACCATCTATTTTTTGGAATTCATGTAAAACTCCATCAATTTTAACACTAGTAACAGCCGAACCAGGCATACTAGATAACATAACTCTTCTTAATGCATTACCTATAGTTGTACCAAAACCTCTTTCAAGTGGTTCTAGTTCAAATTTTCCATAATTCTTACTTTCACAATATTCAGTAATTTTATAGTCTGGTTTTTCAAAATTCATATTTAAATCCTCTTTTCCTTTGTATTAGTTTCTTGGACGTTTTGGTGGTCTACAACCATTATGTGGTACTGGTGTTTCATCGTTAATAGCTGTAATTTCTAATCCTACTGATTGAAGTGAACGAATAGCAGTTTCTCTACCTCCACCTAATCCTTTAACGAATACTTCAACTTTAACAACTCCAGCATCCATAGCAGCTTTTCCTGCAGATTCAGCAGCAAGTCCTGCAGCATAAGGAGTTTTCTTTTTACTACCTTTATAACCAATAGTTCCAGAAGATGCCCAACTGATTGTATTACCATCTTTATCTGTAATAGTAACTAATGTATTATTATAAGATGAAGATATATGAGCTTGAGCTTCAGGAATATTCTTTTTAATTTTTCTTTTTCTTCTATTATAAGCCATTATTATACCTCCTATTTATTATTTACCAACTTTTTTCTTGTTAGCAACTACTTTACCTTTTCCTTTACGAGTCTTAGCATTACTTCTAGTACTTTGTCCATGAACTGGTAAACCTTTAATATGTCTTATACCTTGATAAGATTTAATTTCCATTTTGTTTTTGATGTTCATTTGAACTTCTCTACGAAGTTCTCCTTCAACTACAAATTTATCAACTTCAGTTCTTAATAAAGCTTCTTGTTCAGTAGTTAAATCTCTTACTTTCATTTCAGGATCAATTTTAGCTTCTGCACAGATTTTTTTAGCAGTGCTTTGTCCTACTCCATAAATAGCAGTTAAACCAATATATAAAGCTTTATCTTTTGGTAATTCTATATTTTTAATACGTGCCATATATTATTTTCCTCCTAGCCTTGTACTTGTTTGTGTTTTGGATTTTCACAAATAATTCTAATTTTACCTTTTCTTTTTATTGTTCTGCATTTTGCACACATTTTTTTAACTGATGCTCTTACTTTCATAAAATTTCCTCCATTATTTTCTATATTTTATAATCCCATGTGTTAAATCAGTTGGTGACATTTCTACTGTAACTCTATCACCTGCTAAAATACGAATCATGTTCATACGTATTTTACCAGAAACACGGGCAGTTACAATAAGCTTATTATCTAACTCAATCTTATATATTTCATGAGTTACGTCGATTACTTTACCTTCGACTTCAATTTTTTGCTCTTTAGCCATTTTTCACTCTCCTGTAAGAATTTCATATCCATCTTTTCTTATAGCAACGGTATGTTCAAAGTGAGCGCTTGGACTTCCATCTTCAGTTACGATTGTCCAGTCGTCATCTAACATTACAACATATCTCTTTCCAGCCGTTAACATTGGTTCGACAGCTATAACCATGCCTTCTTTTAGTTTTACTCCAGTATTGTAAATTCCATAGTTTGGAACATCTGGATCTTCATGTAATTCATGACCTACTCCGTGTCCAACAAGTTCATGTACAACACCTAAGCCATGCTTCTTAGCATATTGACCAATTCTAGCTGAGGCATTTCCAAGTGGAACTCCAGCTTTCAATTCTTTTAATCCAGTAAATAATGCTTTTTCAGTATGATGCATTAAGTATTCCTTTTCTTTATTTATCTTACCAACTGGATAAGTCCATGCCGAATCAGAATGGTAACCCTTATAAAGTGTACAAATATCAAGAGTAACAATATCGCCTTCTTCAAGACATCTATCGCTTCCAATTCCATGTACAACTTCATCGTTTACTGAAATACATATATTTCCAGGATATCCTTCATATCCTTTACAACTAGGCTCTCCGCCTTTGCTTCTAATGAATTCTCCAGCTAAATCATCTATATATTTAGTGGTTACTCCAGGTTTTAAGAATTGTTTTAAATATTGATGAGTTTCGTATGTAATATGACCTGATTCTTTAATTAATTTAATTTCGTCATCAGTATATATATTAATCATTAACTACACCCTCTATTTCTTTAAAAGTTTCTTCCGGAGATAAACTTGCTACCACGTTAATTATACCTAACTTTTCATAATAGTCAAGTAAAGGTTTGGTATTACTTAAATATGTTTGAAATCTTTCTTTAAAAGTTTCTTCATTATCATCACTTCTTGATGTTAATGGCACCTTACAATCATCACATAGATCTTTTTCTTTTGGCATAAGACCTTCTTCATAGTTATTATAACCTCTACCACAACTTGGACAACTAACTCTTCCAACAGCTCTTTTCATTGCTGTTAATTCATCAATATCCAAATATATAACACAATCTAGTTTAAAATTTAATTCATTTGCTAACTTACTTAAGCTTTCAGCTTGATTTATAGTTCGAGGATATCCATCAAATATAAACTTTGAAGATACCCCTGAACTTTCAATCTTACTTTTTAATAAATTTAAAACTATTTCATCACTGATAAGTTTACCAGCTTCCATAAGTTTCTTTATATCTTTACCAAGAAGACTTTCTTTTTTAACTTCTTCTCTTAATAAGTCTCCTGTAGAAATATGTTTATATCCATATTTCTTAACTAGCATTTCACTTTGCGTTCCCTTGCCAGCAGCAGGAGGCGCTATAAAGATAATGTTTTTCATCTTCTATGTCTTCTCTTTCTACTACCTTGATAACTTCTACTAACAATGCTACTTTCAAGTTGTTTATAAGTTTCAAGAGCAACACCAACTACAATTAGTAATCCTGTACCTCCAAGTGTTACAGCACTTGATAATGAAGATACTTTACTAAATAATATTGGAATAGAAGCGATAACAATTAGGAATAAACTTCCAACAACTGTTAATCTAGAAATCGTTCCTTTTAAGAACATCTCTGTTTTTTCACCAGGAGTAATTCCTGGAATATAACTTCTATTTTTATCTAGGTTTTCACTCATCTCTTTTGGATTAAGTTCCATAAGTGTATATACATATCCAAAAGCAAATATTAATACTACATATAATATATAACCAGTTAAAGTTGTATAGTTTAAATAGTTATTAACAATGTTTTGATATGTTTCATTTTTTACAAATTGAGCAATTAATGTAGGAATACTTGTTAGAGCACTAGCAAATATTACTGGCATAACACTAGCTGAGTTTAATTTCAAAGGAATATAAGATTGTTCTTGATTATAAGAACTATCTGTTCTTTGACTATGTTGTATTGGTATTCTTCTTTCAGATATTTGCATGTATACAACTCCTACTAGAATAACTAAATAAGCTATTATAAATAATACAAATAAGCTTATTCCAACAACACGTGTAAATGTATCAGCTAAGATTAAGTCTTTAAATGCTGTTATAAATGTTGATGGTAATGTATTAACGATACCAGCCATAATAAATAGTGATATACCATTACCTAATCCTTTATTTGTAACAACATCAGCTAACCATAATAGTAATGAAGTTCCTGCAGTTAATATTATTGTTGTTTTTAATATTTCAACAGTACTTCCACCCATAAATGCAACTGAGTATATATAACCTTGGACAAACGCAAATAGAATACCTAAGTATCTATTGATCTTATTTATCTTTTGTCTACCAGTGGCACCTTGTTCTTTTAATTCTTTAAAATATGGAATAATATCCATTTGTAATAATTGTGTAAGGATTGTTGCCGAAATATATGGCATAACACCTAACGCAAATATTGAAAAAGTTTTTAAACTACCACCACTCATTAAATTTAGTAAATCTAAGAAATCTAAATTTTGAGTAATACTTTTTGCATGAGGAACTACTATGTTAGTACCTAATCCAAAGATAGCTAAAATAGCTAAGGTGATATAAATTCTTTTTCTTAAATCTTTATTTTTAGAACTAAATAGTCCTTTAAGACTTTTGAACATCTTTAAATCACCTCTGCTGTTCCGCCTAATTCTTCAATCTTTGTAACAGCTCTTGATGAGAATCTATGAGCTTTAACATTAACCTTCTTTTCTAATTTACCATTAGCAAGTACTTTAACACCAGCTAATTGTTTTTTTACAATACCCATTTCTTTTAAAAGTTCTGGAGTAACTGTATCACCATCATTAAATCTGTTTAAATCAGATAAATTGATAGTTGCATATCTTGTTTGGAATCTAGTATTGTTGAATCCTCTTTTTGGGATTCTTCTATATAATGGAGATTGTCCACCTTCGAACCAAGCTTTAATGCTTGCTCCACTTCTTGATTTTTGTCCGTTTTCACCACGAGTAGATGTTTTACCCATTCCAGATCCTGGTCCACGTCCAACTCTTTTTCTTACTTTAGTTTCTGGAGATTTTTCTAAACTATTTAACTTCATATTATAACTCCTCAACTTTCTTACCACGTAATTCTGCAATTTGTTCAGCAGTACGTTGTGATTTTAAAGCTTCTAGTGTAGCTTTAGCAACGTTAACTTGAGTATTTGATCCTAAAGACTTAGAAACGATATCTTTAACACCAGCTAATTCAAGAACGGCACGAGCAGCTCCACCAGCGATGATTCCTGTACCTTTTGGAGCAGGTTTAATCATAACTTTAGCTCTTCCACATACTCCAATAGCTTCATGTGGAATAGTTCTAGCATCAACTAGTGATACTCTAACTAAATTCTTATTAGCAGCTTGTAATCCTTTTTTAATTGCTTCAGGTACTTCATTAGCCTTACCTGTTCCAATTCCTACTAATCCTTTTCCGTCACCAACTACCATTGTAGCTGAAAATCTAAAATGACGTCCACCTTTAGTAACCTTTGTTACTCTAGAGATGGTAATAACTTTTTCATCTAAAAGTTTTTTCTTAGGGTCCATAACTTTTTCTTGTCTTGCCATAATCTACCTCCTAAAATTCCAATCCTGCTTCACGTGCAGCTTCAGCTAAAGCTTCAACACGTCCATGATATTGGTATCCACCTCTATCGAATACTACTTTTGTAATACCAGCTTTTTTAGCTTTTTTAGCAACATCAGCACCTACTAATTTAGCACCTTCAGCGTTTCCACCATTTTTGATTTTTAATTCAACACTTGAAGAACTAACTAAGGTAGTTCCTTTTTCGTCATCAATTATTTGTGCGAAAATATGAGAATTAGATCTAAATACATTTAATCTTGGACATTCACTAGTACCTGCAACTTTATTACGAACTCTTGTATGTCTTCTTTGTCTTGCGACATTAGTTGATTCTTTCTTTATCATATTAACCCTCCTACCTATTTAGATGCTTTCTTTCCTTCTTTACGTCTTATGTATTCGCCTTTATAACGTATACCTTTACCTTTATAAGGTTCTGGTTCACGAATCTTACGAACATTAGCCGCAAATTCAGATACTTTTTGTTTATCAATTCCACTAACAGTTATTTCTGTATTTGATACTGATTCAACTTTTAAATCGCTTGGAACTATTACTTCTACTGGATGAGAATAACCAGCAGAAACTGTAATCTTATTTCCAGCAACTGTAAATTTGTAACCAACACCAACAGCTTCTAATCCTTTTTGGAATCCTTCAGATACACCAATTAACATATTTGAAATTAATGCATTTGTTGTTCCATGTAAAGATTTTACTTCTTTAGTTTCGTTTGCACGAGTAACTTTAATAGTTTCATCTTTTACTTCAACAGTTATATCTTTACTAAAAGTATAACTTAATTCTCCTTTTGGTCCTTTAACAGTGATAGTATTACCTTCAACTGTTACATTTACACCAGCAGGAACTTTTAAAACTCTATTTCCTATTCTACTCATAACCAATATTTTCCTTGTTACCAAATGTAAGCAAGTACTTCTCCTCCTAGCTTTTTATTTCTAGCATCTCTATCAGTCATAATACCTTCAGAAGTAGATATTATTGCTATACCTAAACCATTTAGAACTCTAGGAAGTTCATCACATTTGGCATAAACTCTTAAACCAGATTTACTGATTCTTTTTAAACCAGTGATAACTCTAACTTTTTTATCTTCAGCATATTTTAAGTTTAATGTTAAAGTATTTCCATTAGGAGCTTCAACTAGTTTATAATCGCTTATATATCCTTCTTCTTTTAAGATTCTAGCGATTTCTACTGTCATTTTTGTTCCAATAACATCAACAGTATCATATTTCATTTGATTTGCATTACGAATTCTTGTAAGCATATCTGCTATTTTATCTGCTACCATAATTAACTTCCTTTCTACCAACTTGATTTCTTTACTCCAGGTATTTGTCCTTGATTTGCAAGTTCTCTAAAACAAATACGGCATAGTCCAAACTTACGTAGAACACCATGAGGTCTTCCACATCTTTGACAACGAGTATATTCTCTAACTTTAAATTTTTGTGGGCGATTTGCCTTAACAATCATACTTTTCTTAGCCATTAATATACCTACTTTCTAAATGGAAGTCCGAATCCAGTTAATAATGCTAAACCTTCTTCGTTAGTTTTTGCTGTTGTAACAAAAACAATATCCATTCCTCTTATTTTTAATACTTTATCATAATCTATTTCTGGGAATATAAGTTGTTCTTTAATTCCTAGAGTATAGTTTCCAAAACCGTCAAATGCTTTTGGACTAATTCCTCTAAAGTCACGTACACGAGGTAATGCAACACGGATTAATTTATCCATAAAATTGTACATATTTTCTCCTCTTAAAGTAACTTTAGTACCAATAGATTGACCTTCTCTTAATTTGAATCCAGCTATTGATTTTTTAGCTTTTGTTATAATTGGTTTTTGTCCTGTAATAGTTTCTAGATCAGCAACTGCAGCTTCAATAAATTTTGAATCATGACTTGCTTCTCCAACACCGATATTAATAACAATTTTTTCTAGTTTAGGAATTTCCATTACTGAAGAGTAATTAAATTTTTCCATTAGATCTTTTTTAATAACATCATTGTATTTTTCTTTTAAACTATTCATTATCTTCACCTACTTCTTTTTGAGGTTTTTTCTTAGTTGTCTTTTTTTCTGTAGTTTTTACTGTTTTTGCATTTTTTGTTTCTTCAAGCACTTTTACATTAGAAACATGAATTGGAGCTTCTGTTTCAAGAATTCCACCAGTTTCATTTTGATAATTTGGTTTCATATGTTTTTTGATCATATTGATTCCACTTACAACAACTTTGTCTTTTTTCTTCAAAGTTACTGTAACAGTTCCTTCTTTGCCTTTATCTTTACCAGCAAGAATTTTTACTTTATCGCCAACTTTAACTTTCATGTTTACCTCCTATAAAACTTCATTTGCTAAAGATACAATTTTCATGAAGTCTTTATCACGAAGTTCTCTAGCAACAGGTCCTAAAACACGTGTTCCGATTGGACTCTTATCATCTTTGATTAATACACAAGCATTATCTCCGAATTTAATTAAAGATCCATCTGCACGTCTTACACCTTCAACACTTCTAACAATAACAGCTTTTACTACTTTTCCTTTTTTAACATTTGAGTTAGGAATTGCTTTTTTAACAGTTCCAACAACTATATCTCCAATGTTACCATATTTAACTTTACTTCCACCTAATACTCTGATTACTAATAATTCACGAGCTCCAGAGTTATCAGCAACTTTTAATCTAGTTTCTTGTTGTATCATAATAACCCTCCTTAAGCTTCTTGAGATTTAGTTAGGATTTCTACAAGTTCATATCTCTTAGTTTTAGATAATGGTCTAGTAGAAAGTAATCTAACTGTATCTCCAACTTTCGCAATATTTTTTTCATCATGAGCAGCATATTTTTTAGAATATTTTACTCTTTTTTTGTATAGAGGATGATTTCTATAAGTTTCAACTAAAACTGTAATAGTTTTATTATTAGCAGCTGAAACAACTTTTCCGATTAATTCAGTTCTCTTAGTTTCGCTCATTATTCATTTCCTCCTTCTCTTTCACTTAAAACAGTTTTCATTCTAGCAATATCTTTTCTATCTTGATTTATTTTATGTGATTTTTCTAATGAACCAGTAGATTGTTTCATTCTTAAGTCGAATAATTCACTCTTTAGTTCTTCAATTTTCTTTAATATCTCTTCAGTGGACATTTTTCTAATTTCACTAGTCTTCATTACTATCCCCACTTTCTTCTCTCTTAACGAAACGAGTTGTAACGCTTAATTTATGAGATGCAAGTCTTAATGCTTCACGAGCAACTTCTTCAGAAACACCAGCTATTTCAAACATGATTTTTCCTTCTTTTACAACTGCTGCCCATTCATTTACGTTACCTTTTCCTTTACCTTGACGAGTTTCCAAAGGTTTTTGAGTTCTAGCTAAATGTGGGAATATGTTAATCCATACTTTACCACCACGTTTCATGTAACGTGTCATAGCGATACGAGCAGCTTCTATTTGACGAGCTGTAACGTATCCACCTTCTTTAGCTTGTAATCCGTAATCACCAAAATGTAATTCTAGATTTCCTTTAGCATGACCTTCGTATGAAATTCTTTGAGGTTTACGATATTTAGTTCTTTTTGGCATTAACATCGTCATTACCTCCTTTATTTACTCTTTTGTTTAGGATTTCACCTTTGTAAATCCAAACTTTAACACCAATCTTACCATAAGTAGTGTCAGCTTCTGCTGTAGCATAATCAACATTAGCTCTGATTGTTTGTAGAGGTACAGTTCCTTCTGTATATCCTTCAGTACGAGCCATTTCAGCTCCTCCTAAACGACCAGATACAGAAGTTTTGATTCCTTTTGCTCCAGCCTTCATTGTGTTCTTAATAGCTTTCTTTTGAACATTTCTGAAGTTTCCTCTATTTTCAATTTGTTTTGCAATAGATTGAGCAACTAGTTCTGCACTTAAATCAGCATTTTTAACTTCATTTATTGTTACGAATACTTCTTCTCCGCAAACGCGTTTAATTTTATTTCTTAATTTTTCGATGTCTTCTCCACCTCTACCAATGATTACTCCTGGACGAGCAGTTGAGATTTTAACATCAACTTTATTATTTTTTCTTTCGATTAAGATTTCTGAAACAGCAGCATCTTTAAGTTCTTTAACTAAATATTCACGAATTTTAATATCGTTATTTAAGTTATTAACATAATTTCCTTTTTCAGCATACCATTTAGATTGCCAATCTCTATTAACACCAAGTCTTAATCCTCTAGGATCTACTTTTTGTCCCATATCTAATTAAGCCTCCTTACCATCACTAACTTTTACAGTTATGTGACTTGTTCTTTTATCTCTTCTGTCTACTTTTGTTCTAGAACCAATTTTTACTCTTTTGTAAACAGGTCCTGGATTAACAAAGCATTCAGATATTACTAAATCTTCTAGCTTAGCACCATAGTTATTAGTTGCATTAGCTATAGCAGAATTTAAAACTTTAAGTATTAGTCTACTAGATTTAGTATTTGTATTTTCTAATATTCCAATAGCAGTAGTAGCTTTTTTGCCTCTAACTAAATCCATAGTCATACGGCATTTACGTGGAGCTACCATTGCGCTTTTATGCATTGCAAATGTTTCCATCTAATAACCTCCTACTTTTGTCCTGCATGTCCGCCAGCTTTACGAGTTAAAGCAAATTCTCCAAGTTTGTGACCAACCATATCTTCTGTTACATATACTGGAACAAAATCTTTTCCGTTATGTACAGCAATTGTATGACCTACAAAGTCAGGGAAAATTGTTGAACGACGTGACCAAGTTTTAACAACTTCTTTTTTATTTGTTTCATTTAATTTTTGAATTTTTTTCATTAGGCTTTCATCAATGAAAGGCCCTTTCTTTAAACTTCTTGCCATAAAATCACCTATTTCTTCTTACTAACAATTAACTTGTCAGAAGCTTTCTTTCCTTTACGAGTTTTATATCCAAGTGCTGGTTTACCCCAAGGAGTAACAGGCCCTTTTCTACCGATTGGTGTTCTACCTTCACCACCACCATGTGGATGGTCGTTAGGGTTCATAACAGAACCACGGTTTGTAGGACGAATACCCATGTGACGAGTTCTTCCAGCTTTACCAATGTTTACTAGTTCATAATCTTCATTTCCAACTTCACCGATAGTTGCCATGCAAGTTCCAAGAACTTTTCTTGTTTCACCTGACATTAAACGAACGATTACATATTTACCATCTCTACCAAGTATTTGAACACTTTGTCCAGCAGATCTAGCAATCTCTCCACCCTTACCAGGTTTTAATTCAACATTGTGTACTAATGTACCAACAGGAATGTTTTGAAGTTGCATTGCATTACCAACTTTGATATCACAAGCTTCTCCAGATTCAATAATCATTCCTACTTTTAATTCTTTTGGTGCTATAATATATCTTTTTTCACCATCTAAGTAAGTGATTAAAGCTATATTAGCATTACGATTTGGATCGTATTCAATTGTAGTAACTTTACCAGTTACATTGAATTTATTTCTTTTAAAATCAATTATACGATATTTTCTTTTTGCTCCACCACCGATGTGTTGTACAGTCATTCTACCTTGATTATTACGTCCACCAGTTTTAGAAATAGTTTTTAATAAACTTTTTTCTGGTCTTGATGTAGTAATTTCGTCATTAGTTAAAGTAGACATTCCTCTACGACCATTCGTAGTTGGTTTATATTTTCTTATACCCATAATAACTTAACCTCCTACTATATTTCTATAGCATAACCGTCTTTTAAAGTAACGATAGCTTTCTTATAAGTTTTTGTTTTTCCAGTATATCTTCCAACTCTTTTAGCTTTTGATTTAGTATTAAGAGTTCTAATAGAAGCAACTTTTACATTGAAAGCACTTTCAATAGCTTCAGCGATTTCAACTTTATTAGCATCTTTACTCACTTTGAAAACGTAAGTCTTACCATCTTCTCCTAAATGAGCAGATTTTTCAGTAATTACTGGTGCAATAATTAAATCTTTCATTATTTAAGTGCCTCCTCTACATAATTAACAGTATCAGAATCCATTACTACCATGTCAGCATTAACGATATCATATACATTTAGTTCATCAGCCATTACTACAGCTACATTTCCTAAATTTCTAGTTGCTAAATATAAATTTTCAGCATCTCCTGCAGATACGAATAATACTTTACCAGTTAATTTTAATGTTTCTAATAACTTAATAGCATCTTTTGTTTTAACACTTTCAAGAACTAGTGAATCAACTACAATTAAGTTCTTTTCAGCAAACTTTTCAGATAAAGCAGTTTTAAGTGCTAATCTTCTTTCTTTTCTATTAGTTTTGAATGAGTAACTTCTAGGAGTTGGACCAAATACGATTCCACCGCCTCTATAATGTGGTGCACGAATAGATCCTTGTCTAGCATTACCAGTTCCTTTTTGTCTGTATGGTTTTCTTCCTCCACCAGATACTTCGCTTCTACCTTTAGTATCAGCTGTTCCTTGTCTTAAAGAATCTAATTGTAAACGAATAGCTTTCTTTAAAACAATGTCATTTCCTTCATTTTTCCAAATTTCATCATTAATTGTTAAGTCTTTAACTTTTTCACCTTTAAGGTCGATAACATTAACTTTAGTCATTATATGTTTCTCCTTTCAACTAAGCTTCAGTAGATTCCTTGGCTTCAGTATCAGTGTTTTCTACTGTAGAAGCAGTATCTACAACAGTTTCTTCTACTGGTGTAGTTTCTTCTTCAATACTTTCATTAATGATGATGTCTTTTGGTTCTACCTTTCCACCTTTAACAGCAGATTTGATTAGAACTAAAGATTTCTTTGGCCCTGGAATATTTCCACTTACTAATATGTAATTATCTTTTACACAAACTTCAATTATTTCTAGATTTTGAATTGTAACAGTTTCTGAACCCATATGTCCAGCAAGTTTTTTACCTTTCAAAACACGCATTGGTCTCATTGTTCCCATTGAACCTGGACGTCTATGATATCTTGAACCATGAGTTTCAGGTCCTCTAGATTGGTTATGACGTTTAATAACACCAGCGAATCCTTTTCCTTTAGAAGTACCAGTTACATCAACTTTTTCTCCTACTTCAAAAGTGTCAGCTGCTAATGTACTTCCAAGAGTATAGTTTTCTGTAGATTCAACTCTTAATTCTTTTAAGAAGCGCTTAGGAGCAACACCTGCTTTTTTTGCATGGCCGATTTCAGCCTTTGTTGCATTTTTTTCTTTCTTGTCTACTACAGCAAGTTGAACAGCGTTGTAACCATCTTTTTCTACAGTTTTGATTTGAGTTATAACGTTTGGTTGAACTTCAACTATAGTAACAGGAATAATTTTTCCATCTTTCGTAAATTTTTCAGTCATTCCGACTTTTACGCCTAAGATTCCTTTCATTTCATTTCCTCCATTATTATTTTTTTATTATATTGTTTTGATATCAATCTCAACACCACTTGGTAAATCTAAGTGAGTTAGAGCATCCATAGTTTCTTTACTAGGATCTTTGATATCGATTAATCTCTTATGAGTACGCATTTCGAATTGTTCACGACTATCTTTATATTTATGAACAGCTCTTAATACTGTAATCTTTTGAATTTCTGTTGGTAGTGGAACAGGTCCTGAAATTTCCCCTCCAGTACGTTTAACAGTTTCGATTAATTTAGCTACAGCATTATCTAAAACTCTGTGATCATAAGCTTTTAATCTAATTCTAACTTTTGACATTTTCATGTCCTCCTTCCGTCTATATCATTGTATAAACATAGCTCCGTTACAAATTAACCTGATATTTCACTAGTTTTATTTTGCAACTCCACCTAGTGTATCAGCAACCTTGCACATCTCAGCCAGTTAAACTATTTACGATTATACATTAATAATGTATTAAAATCAAGTACTTTTTAGCACTTTTTCGACTTTTTGATTTTTTATTTAAAATACATGATATAATTAGAATGAGGTGAAAACATGAAAATAGATTTAATCATCCCCGCTTTCAATGAAGAAGGCAATTTAGAAAATCTTTATTCAACAATAAAACAAAGTTTAAAAGATGTGAAATACAATATTATTTTTGTAGATGATGGTTCTACCGATGGAACTTATAAAGTTTTAACAGATATATATAATAAGGATAAAAAATGTGTCAAGGTAATAAGATTTTCCAGAAATTTTGGAAAGGATGCCGCAATATATGCTGGGTTGGAAATATCAAACGCGAAATACGCTTGTATAATAGATGCCGATTTACAACAAGATCCAAATCTAATAAACGATATGATAAATATTTTGGAACGTGATGATTCTTATGATATGGTTGCTATGGTAAATGATTATAGCAACGAAAACAAGTTATCTAAATTTTTAAAGAAATCATTTTATTATTTAATGAATCGTGTTTCAGAGCAAAAGTTTAAAGCTGGTGCCAGTGATTTTCGTTTAATGCGACATAATGTCGTTAAAGCCCTTGTAAGCATGAGTGAAAACAATCGTTTTACTAAAGGATTATTTTCATGGGTTGGATATAATACTTATTATATGGAGTATCATGCTAATAAACGTATTGCTGGAAAGTCTAAATTTCGTTTAAAAAAGCAAATTAATTATGCGACAGATGGTTTAATCAACTTTTCTACTAAACCGCTTAGAATCGCGACATTTTTAGGAAGCATTATCTCAACTTTCTCGCTTGTTTATTTAATTATAGTTATTATTTCCGCTATATTAAAAAGCACAAAACTTCCACCATATACAACCATGATGTGTGTGATTCTTCTATTAGGTGGAATACAGTTACTTGTAATTGGGATTATGGGTGAATATGTTTCAAAAGCCTATATAGAAGCCAAAAATAGACCTATATATATAAAAAAAACAACCCTTGGTTTAGATGAGGATATTTTATAAAAAAACTGCTAAATGCAGTTTTTATTTTTCTCTAATTTCTTTAATGTAGTTATTAACCTTTTCTGCCCATGCTGTGCTATAAGCATACTTTGGTCCCATTTTTTCTGGTGTATCCAATCCTTTTAAATAGTAGTTATTATAGATTATGTTTAAATATGAATCTATTCCTTCTTCTAAAGTGTCATATCTACTATAACTCTTTCCATTACAACTGTTGCCACCTTTTAAACCACCAATATTATTACATTCATAAGTTAATGAAGAGCATTTCCATTTGCATCCTGTTTCTAGTAAGACAATAGCAACGCTTAAATAAGGATCCATTCCCGTGTCTCTAGTATACTTAGCAAAATAATAACCGGTATTAGCTAAATAGTCATTTAAACTTTTATTTAGCTTATTTGTAAGTTCTGTCATCGTCATTCCTTCATAAATTATTGAACCATCATCAATTATTTCAGGTGCTTGTACTGTTTCCACATCTTCTACAAGTTCCTCTTCTTCATATACTTTTTTTTCATCAATTGGAACATTTAGAGTTGTTTTAATTGGAACAGTTGTTGCAACAGCTAGTTTAGGAACATTCGTGCCGCCTCCATAATATTTTATAACATTTCTTATTGGTTCATCTATTTCAGTTTTATTAAAAAAACTTACCTTTATAATTAAAAAAATTCCTAGTGATAACACTAATACAATTGAAAGTATAATTATATTGGTTTTATTTTTTATAATCATATTATTCCTCTATTCTTATACTTTATCAGTATATCATATGCAATATTGTTTTTCAATACACCAAAAAAAACACCAAAAGGTGTTTTTTCATTAGATACTTCTAAATAAGTCTTTTCTCTTAACTACTGTTAGAACAGCAATACCAATTCCAGCAACTATAGCAAACTCTAATGCGTATTCTTTAACTCCAGTTTTTGGACTTTTAACACAATTTGCTTTTGAAGTTACTTTTTCAACTAAAGTACAAGTATCAGCTTGACTTCCAACAGTTGTCCAAGTATAGTCATCACCACAAGAATAGCATGCATATTTTTGTTCAGTTTGTTTTTTGTTACAATCTTGTTTCTTGTTGACATACATTACTGGAACATAGTCATATTCATTAGATGTAGCGTATGCAACTTTTTTTACAGCTGCTTTTACCAAGTTTCCTGCTGAATCATTTATAAATTCAACTGCCCAAACCATATTACCATCTACTGTTGAAGTGAAGATACCTTTAAATGGATGAGATGCAGGTCTTGCAAGATCTAATTTGGCGTGTGAAGTAATTTCGTTAAATATTGTTAATTTAGACGCATCATCAATTACGTAACCTTCTCCATCAACTTTTGCTCCAAAAATATCGATTAATTCTTGTAAAGATATTAATGATAAATTTCCATCAGTTTCAAGATTAGTTGTATAATCTAAATCATTTAGAGGCATTTGGTTTTCATTTGGAAGTAATGTCTTTGTCATATAATAATATGCTTGAGTATTTTCAAACTTATCAACTTTCCATCCAATATCCGGATCATTTGTATCAGCATATGGATCACTTGTATAACCAACGATTCCATAAACAAAAGCTTTAACGTATTCAGCATCTTCCCCTGAATCCTCAAGAATCATTAAAGATCTACCTACTTTATCATTTTTAGAAATGTAGAAATTTGCCATTTCTCCTTTTTTATAAGTATTAAATCCTTCGGCTTTTACAAATGTTGGTAAAATACATGCAATAGACATAATAACTGCAAATAATTTACTATGCAACTTTTTCATAAAATATCACTCCTTCTATTATTTTATCTTTAACCATAATAAATATAACATAAAATGACAAAATATACTAATAAAAGTTATGATTACGTATAATTTTACATAAAAAAAGTAAAACTATTTAGTTTCACTTTCCATATTCTTTTCTGTTTTTTCTTCTTTTTTTGGTTTTGGTAAAGCATCTTTTCTGCTTAAATTCAATCTGCCACGATTATCATATCCTTGTGACATTACAATTATTTCATCACCAACTTTGACAACATCGCTTGGTTTATTTACTCGTTCATGAGCAAGTTGAGATACATGAACAAGTCCTTCACATCCAGGCCATAATTCTACAAAACAACCGAAATCTTCTACTTTAATAACTTTTGCTGTATATTTAACTCCCATTTCAACTTCACGAGCAATATTTTTTATCATCTCAGCAGTTTTATTAATAATATCTCTGTTAGTATGATAAATAATTACTTGACCATCATCATTCAAATCAACCTTAACTGCATCTTTATCTTGAACAGTTTTAACATTGCTTGCTTCAAGAATAATCTTAGTAATTGTATCTCCACCTTTACCGATAACATCTTTGATTTTATCAGGATTAATCATAAATGTTTCAGTTTTTGGAGCGTATTCAGAAACTTCACTTCTTGGTTCTTTAATTTGTTTTTCCATTACATCAAGAATTTCCATGCGGGCTTTTTTTGCTTGTTCAAGAGCTTCTGCAAGTATTTCTTTAGTTATACCTTTTATTTTTATATCCATTTGTAGTGAACAAATTCCTTTTCTTGTTCCACCTACCTTAAAGTCCATATCACCTAAATGATCTTCCATACCTTGAATATCAGTTAATATTTGGTATTTGCTTCCATCTTTAGAAGTAATAAGTCCCATCGCAATTCCAGCTACTGGAGCTTTGATTGGAACACCTGCAGCCATAAGTGACATACATCCTGCACATATAGTAGCTTGACTTGATGATCCATTTGATTCAAGTATTTCAGATACTACTCTAACAGTATATGGGAATTCTTCTTCAGAAGGCATTACTTGTTTTAAACATCTTTCTCCTAAAGCACCATGTCCAATTTCTCTTCTTCCAGGAGAACCATATCTTCCTGTTTCTCCAACTGAGAATGCTGGGAAGTTATAATGTAACATGAAATGCTTCTCAGCTTCTAAACTAATTCCATCCAAAACTTGGTATTCGTTTAATGCTCCTAGAGTTGTAACTGCAAGTGCTTGAGTTTCACCACGAGTAAATAAAGCACTTCCGTGAGTTCTTGGAAGCAAATCAATTGCTGTTGAAAGAGGTCTTATTTCATCCATCTTTCTTCCATCACTTCTAGTATGTTCATCAACCGTTATACTTCTAAAAATATCATATTCAATATTTTCAAGAACCATTTTTACTTTAGTTATTAAAAGAACTAATTCTTCTGCATCTAAAGACTCTTTATTTTCAGTTTCATATTTGGAAACTATTTCTTCTTTTACAGCATCAATTGCTGCATATTTTTCTAATTTTTCTTTTATACGCATTGCCTTATCCAATTTCTCAGCAGCTAAATCATATATTTCTTTTCTTAAACTATCTTCAATTTCAATATGTTCATAAGTCATCTTTTCTTGACCTATTTCAGCTATAATTTTCTCTTGGAATTCACATAATTCTTTTACAGCTTCATGACCAAACATTAAAGCTTCCAACATATCAGCTTCTGATACTTCTTTACTTCCTGCTTCTACCATATTAATTGCTTTTTTAGTACCAGCAACTGTTAAATCTATATCAGATTCTTCAAGTTCACTTGGAGTTGGATTGATTATAAATTCTCCATTTATTCTTCCTACTTTTACTCCTGCAATTGGTCCATCAAATGGTATTTTAGAAATACATGTACATAAAGATGAACCAAACATCGCTGATAATTCTGGAGAATTATCTGTATCAACAGATAAAACTGTATTAACAATTTGTACTTCGTTTCTAAAATCTTCAGGGAACATAGGACGCATAGGTCTATCTATCATACGGGCAGCAAGTGTTGCAGCATCAGTTGGTCTTCCTTCTCTTTTGATAAAACCACCGGGTATTTTACCTACAGAATATAGTTTTTCTTGATATAAAACCATAAGTGGAAAGAAATCGCTTAAAATATTGGCATTATTTCCAACTACTACAGTTGATAGAATTACTGTATCACCATATCTTACAACTACTGCTCCATGAGCTTGCTTAGCAACTTCTCCGTTTTCTACTATTATTTTTCTTCCTCTAAAATCGTATTCAAATACTTTCTTCATTTTTTCACCTCTACTAATTTTTTAAATAAAAAAAGGCACTTAAAATAAATGCCTACTTTCTTATATTTAATTTTGCGATTAAATCACGATAAGCTTCAACGTCTTTTGCTTTTAAGTAATCAAGTAAACTACGTCTTTTACCAACCATCATTTGTAATCCTCTTTTTGAATGATAATCGTGAATATGAACTTTTAAGTGTTCAGTTAAATCATTGATTCTTTCAGTTAATACAGCAATTTGTGCTTCTGTAGAACCAGAATTTTTTTCACTTTTACCAAATTCTTTGATTAATTCTGCTTTTCTTTCTTTAGTAACAGCCATTTTCAATTCCTCCTTCTTTGTATAATCGGTTAAAACTTAGTAAAAAATCGGAGACTTTTAAAACCAAGTAAAAACTTCTTAGTTAATTATATTATAAAGACTTATAAAAATCAATAAAAATTTTTAGGTTTGTAAGTTCTTACTACTTGATAGTCTAAACCTTGATGTCTTATTATTTCATAAGTCCTATCAGTTGATGATAATTGTTCTAAAATATAGTCTAAATATCTTAAATAAAGGTGATATTTGTTAGCTATTTTTTGACTACTTGCAAATTCTCTAGGTACATCATGTGTGCATCCACACATTTCAAGAAACAGGTCTTTATCATTTTTAAAAGATGATTTTATCATAGTAATAGTTGCTTGACATGGATAAAATCCATAAATTAGATCATAATTACTAACATCAGTGTCCAAAGTAAATTCTTTTTTTATAATTCCAATATTTCCTTCATATGCCTCAATTACTTTTGGATCCATAGCTGTTACACTTCCACAGGTTTGCTCTTTACTTATTTTATTTGCTAAGGATGGTAAAATCCCACAACCTACTTCTAGCAAATTTTTATCAATTCCCGTTTCGCTTTTCATGTATTCTATAAAATTTTTGTAATAATCATTTTCAAGAAAACGATTTAAACCAAGTTCTTCAATTATTGAGCGAATAATATCGTTAGGCTTCCCATAACTGATGTCTACAAAAAATTGTTGCTTTATATATTCGTAGGCACCTGGTATTTCTTTATAATATTTTCCATATTTTTTTAAGAATAGTTGAAATTCTAATAAAATTTTTAATCCTTCTTCTTCTGTATATTCCATTTTAATTCTCCTTTTATCTATAAGTTTTTATAAGTGGGTATGGTAAATCACTATATTCAAAAATATCAAAATTTCTTCCAGTTTTATTTGATAGAGTTTCTAAAGTATCCTCTAAATCATATAGATATTCATAGTAATCTAAATATAATCTTCCAGTGGCACACCCACATAAAGCTAAATACAAATCTATATCATTTTGAAATGATGAATATATCATTGCACTTGTTGCTTCACAAGTAAAAGTGCCATAAATAAGTTTATACTCGCTTACATCTGTTTGTTCTGTAAACGCTCCATTAATAATTCGCAAATCTCCATACTCAGGTATTTTTACCAATGGATCTATTACAGTTATTGTTCCACTGGTTTGAATCTTTTTCAAACTTTTGGCTAGTGATGGTATCACACCACATCCCACTTCCAATAAATCAACATTTATATCACAGTCATTTTTTAGATGATTAATGAAGTTTCCATATATATTAACCGATAATTCCTCTGATAATCCACATTCTTCATAAGCTTGAAGTAACAAAGTCCCAACGCTTTCGCGAGATTCGAACTTACTAATAAAACTACCTACAACGTATTCAAAATCTTCTTTAGAATAATACTTTTCATATTTTGTTTTATACTGACTTAATAAATAATTTAATCTTAAACGTGTTTCAAGTGTCATATTTTCCCCTTCTTTTGGTTAGGTATTATAATCGTTTAGAAAAATATTGTCAAATTAAAAGCGAGCTCAAATGAGCTCAATCTATATAAACGTTATATAACGTACAATATATTCTATGAACAAGTTATATCTTTGGTGTTTAAAATATTGATAAATATTATTTTAACTTTTGAGTTGCTTCTTGTTCCATAATTGCCTGTTTATAATATTGATATAATTCGTCGATTTTGGGAATCAACTCTGGAAAAAAAGAGCAAATACTTATGTATGCACAATCGATGTATTGCTCATGGTCCAAATCGCGCAACTGTCTTTCTATTCTATCTTGGAATATATTTATTAAATCATTAGGTTCATATCTATAATCATATCCAAATTCTTCTGCCAATTCATTGACTTTTTGCATCAAATTTGGATGAAGATAAATCAATCTATTAAAATCATTTCTTGTAAACTCTTTTTTAAATACGTTTTTATATCTTCTCCACTTATCTAAAATATCTGAACCATCATGTTTGAATCCAGTTGGTTTATTAGGATATCGATATATCTTTATTAGACCTTCTTTTTCTGCTTTTAGTATGCCTTCCAAAACATTATTACAATATTCTTCACTAATTACATCTACACTAACTTCTGATACAATTTCACAAAAACCAGTATGCAAATCTTTAAACGTTTCTTTTGGAAGAGTGTATATTGATGAACTGTTGGAATACATTTTATCAAAAGCTCCAGGTACATTTTCAATTAATTCCCAAGGTCCATCTTTTTCAATGCTAAAATGACCAATATCATACGCTAAGTCATCTCCGCATCTTTTACTGAAATGTAACGCTAGAACTTTTTCAGGAGTGGCATAGACATATGTTCCGTGCGTTGATTTTCTTGGTTATAATCTTTTTAGACCACTTTCTTTACTTCCATGATATACAATTTCCATATTTTATACCCCTTATTTTCTATATTATAACATATTAATTCTATAACTTTTGCAACTATTATAATAGGTTAACATTGTTAAATTTCTTTCAAAGAAAGTATAAGTTTTCATTTGAATAGATTTTTTGAATTTATTTTATTTTGTAGAGATGTACATTAACGTGATTAATAATAAAAATGTGTAAAAAAAAAGAATGTGTTAATCATTCTTTTTTATGTGAATAGAAAATTATAACTATTTACCTATTCTAGGTTCTTCTTCTTTACCAAATATTTGATCTTTTTTTGCTCTTAGATATAATTGGAATTCAATAAAAGCTATTGCTCTTTCATCTTTAGCTATTAGTTTGTTATAGTGAGAATCTATTCTATTTAATCCTCGTACAAGTTCTGAATCAGTCATCGGATATGCGTATTCTATATGTTCATCAAGAAGTCTTTCAATCTTCTTAGCTCGAATTGCTCCCAATTCTTCTTTAGATTCGTTTAAATTTTCTATTTCTGCTATTAATTCTTCTGTACTTTTCATATAAATTTCCCCCTTTTTTTAATTTATGCACATACTATAACACAAAATAGGAAAATATGCAAGTTTCCGACTGATATTATGCTCTAGTACTTATTCAGCAAACTTAATTTCCTAATATACAAAATTCATTTTAATTTCTTTGTAATAATCTATATGTCCTCTTTTATGGTGAATAAGTTTTAATTTTATAATTACTATTTATTTTTATAGCTATCGCTCCATTTAAATCAGTTCTATATATTTTTGAATTACTTAAATTATTAAGCACTTTATCTTTTGGATGCCCATACCGGTTATTTTTTCCAACACTTATTATTGAGTATTTAAGATTGATTTCATCAATAAATTCTTTACCACTGCTAGTATCTGATCCATGATGACCAACTTTAAGAAAGTCAACATTTGTTAACTTGTATTTTTCTACAATTTCTTTTTCAACATTTATGCTTGCGTCTCCCATATACAAAAACTTTATATTATGAATGTTGAGATAACCCACTATAGAATTGTCATTTTCATTATCATATATTTTAGTGTTTAAAAATTTTATATTTATTTTTGAATTATATTCCTTAGTTATTTTACTTTTATATTCTTGCAACTTTTTTTCATAAGTATTTATTTCACCATTGTTTAAAATGATTTTTTTTACTTTAAAATTTTCTAATAAATTTAAAGAATCTCCTAGATGATCAGCATCACCATGTGGTGATTGTCAAAAAGTAAGTCGAATAACACTAAAGAAAAAGAATTACCATTATGATAATTCTTTAATCCTTTTTAATTAGTTTTTTTATTCTTGGTTTGAGATCATAAATTTCTTCTTGGATAATCTCACCAGATTCATTAATTGATAATTCAGGAATTACAATACCCGTTTCAAGTTCAATCCAATCTGCTAATAATCTTCTATGGCAAAAGTGTTCTTTATTTATTTCTAATCCAGGCAGTTCATGACAAAGCAATATTATTTTCTCTCCAAATTTTTGTTTTAAAGTATCCATTAATTCATATGGATTTAAGTCTTTCAGCCTTAAATCATAAAATTCTTTTATATACCAATCAATTAATTCATCTTCTGATAAATTATCGGGATTTTGATCATAATATTGCCATAAATATAATTTTGGAGACATTTTCTTATATGCATTACCATAAAAACCCCAGGCATTCCCACCATCACCAGTAATTGATACTAAATTGCCGACTTTAGCGTTTGCATAACAACTTGTTCCTTTAATGATCATCAAAACCACCTACAAACTAATTCATATTCTATCACACGAATTCGTATTCTCTAACAGCAATTCTATCATCTGAGCAGTATTCGATTACAAATTCATTTTCTCTCTTACATATTAATATTCCAATAGTAGAATTATTACTTATTTCTTTTACATTTTTATCTATATAATTCATATATTTTTGAACTTGCGCAATATATTCTACCTTAAACTCTGTTACTTTTAATTCAACTACTACATAACAATTGTATTTTATATTGAAGAGCAATAAATCAATATAGTGATTTCTGTCACCTATTTTGATTTTATATTCGCTACCAATAAAACTAAATGAATTCCCAAGGTCTTTCATAAATGATTCAATATCTTCTAATATTAGATGATGAAGTGTCTTTTCAATTATTATTTCTATATTATTTTTATTCCTAATTAAAATAGGATTTGGCACTAAATCTTTTACATTAATTTTTTCACTATTCATAAGTTTGTTCTTTGTTTCAATTGGTAACCTTTCATATTCTCTATTCTTAATTATTTCTTCTAATTGTCTTTTTGAAAGATTCCTTTTTTCTATTTGTTCAGCATAATAATTTATCTCATTATTATCAGTTAAACTAAACAATTGTCTTATATTTGGTCCCCAGTGGGGACCATTTTTGTTTCTCAAAGAATTGATACAATTGTCTCATTCTTCTTAAAGTTCTCGGATTGTATTTCTTATCAACTTCAACCGTTAACTTATTAGAATAATTACCAATTATATCATCACCATACTTACTTCCCGCTTCTAATAGTAATTTGCCTACCTCATAATGTGTTAAAAGAGTATGTCTTTCTTTTGAATAATCTTTTATTTTCGAATATACTTCATCGTCAATTAATTTGTTTTTAATCTCATTATAATAATTCATATTTGCTCCTTTCTATGGACTACAAGTTTCTATTTTTAATTTATTGTTTTTAATTTTTAATATAATAGTTCCGTTTTGATCCGTTCTATATATTTTTGAATCTTCTAAATTATCTAATACTTCTTTATTCGGATGACCATAACGATTGTTCTTCCCAACACTAATAACACTATATCTAGGATTAATTTCATTTATGAAGGTTTTGCTGCTACTTGTTTTAGAGCCATGATGTCCTACTTTTAATACATCAATATCTGGTAAGTTATACTTATTTAATATTTCTTTTTCAGTAGTACTCGAAGCATCTCCCATAAACATAAATTTATAACCATTAAGTTCTGTATAAATAACATTAGAATTATCATTTTCATTATCATATTCTCTTGTTTGTAAGAAATGTAATTTATTCTTATCTATATTTAATTCTTTGATGCATGAATAATGCTTTATTTTCTTTTTATCTAAAACTTTAATCAGTTCTTTTTCTAAATTATTAGATTCACAACAATTAAATATCACTTTTTCTACTTTAAAGTTATTTACTAAATTAACAGCTTCACCCATATGATCTGCATCTCCGTGTGCTGTTATTCGTTTATGCATATGTATTTTAACAAAAGAAAAAAATGAATTACAAATTCCATTCCTTTTGCATCATTTTAAAAATTTCTTCTTTTTCCTCTTTTGTAAAAATATCTTTTTGAGCTTTAAATTTACTTAATGACCATTTCCACATATTATATCCAAAATGCCTATCTTTGTATCTCTTATTTAGTATAATTCTTTTTCCATCGTATCTAGGAATAAAGTGAAAATGAACATGTGGTTTTTCTTTATCTCTGTATGCGTTATTCATTAAACAGGCAAAATTATACATGGTAGCATTAAATAGTTTTTTAGTTATTCTTTCTAACTCTTTTTCAATTAGTCCAAGTTCAATCCAATCTTCGTTAGTTAAATCGCTCAACTTTTCCTTACTACAAGATACAATACAATCTCCTGGAAATTCTTGACACCAATTAACAAAAATAACCTCCCAGTTATTACCTCTATATAAATTCATTATTATCATTACCTATAAATATTATATCACACGAATTCGTATTCTCTAGCAATAATCCTCTCATCAGAACAATATTTAATTATATATTCATTATTTTGCTTACATACAATGATACCTACTGTAGCATTTTCTTCAATTGTTTTTAAATTCTTATCAATATAATTCATATAAGTCATAATTTGACCAGTATGTTCCTTCTTAATTTCAGTAACTTTTAGTTCTATCACTACATAGCACTTATATTTAATATTATATAAGAGTAAATCTATATAATTATATCTATCGCCTATTTTAATAGGATATTCACTTTTAATAAATGTAAATCCATTTCCTAGCTCATCTAAAAAATTTTCAATATCTTCTAATATTAATTTTTGTAATACTTTTTCTGAAAATATATCATACTTGCTATTCTTTTTAATAATAATTGGGTTTTTTACAAAGTCAACCACATTAGACTTATCTTGGTTTATTATTTTATTTTTAGTAGATTCTGGCAATCTTTCATATTCATTAGATTTTATTCTTTTCCTTAACTGTCTGATTGATAAATTATTTAATTCAGTTTTTTTAACATAATATTGAAATTTATTATCATCAAACCAGAGAATTTCACAATAATGACTCCAACTTAATTTGGCAGACAGTGTCTGCCACTTTTGAGAAACTTTATAGAATTGCCTCATATTTCTTAAATTTCTTTGACTATAACCTAAGCCTAACTCTTCAGTTAGTTTTAATGAATACTCTTTAATAATGCCTTCTCCATATTGGTTGCCTGCATCTAATAATAATTTACCAACATTATAATAAGTATTTAGGTCACTCTTATTAATTGAATAATTTTTAACTTTTCTATTTATCTCATTATTTATTAATTCATTCTTTATCTCATTGTAATAGTTCATATTTTCTTCCTTTCTATGGACTATATGTCTCAATTTTTAATTTGTTATTTTTGATTTTAAACATAATACTTCCATCTTGATCTGTTCTATATATCTTAGATTGTTCTAAGTTATTTAACACCTCTTTATTTGGATGGCCATACCTATTATTCTTGCCAACACTAATAACACTATATTTAGGATTAATTTCATTTATAAAGGTTTTGCTGCTACTTGTTTTAGAGCCATGATGTCCTACTTTTAAAACATCAATATCTGGTAAGTTATACTTATTTAATATTTCTTTTTCAGTAGTACTCGAAGCATCTCCCATAAACATAAATTTATAACCATTAAGTTCTGTATAAATAACATTACTATTATCATTTTCATTATCATATTCTTTTGTTTGTAAGAAATATAATTTGTTATTATCAATATTTAATTCTTTAATACATGAATAATATTTTATTTTCTTTTTATCTAATACTTTAATCAGTTCTTTTTCTAAATCATTAAATTCACCGCAATTAAAGATTACTTTCTCTACTTTAAAGTTATTTACTAAATTAATAGCTTCTCCCATATGATCTGCATCTCCGTGCGTTAAAACTAAATAATTTATTTTTCTTACTCCGATACTTTTTAAAAAAGTTATTGTCGAATCAGTTATATGATATTCTTTTTTCTTTTTCCATTCATCTTCTTTAAAACTTATACTTCCACCAGTATCTATTAAAATTGCTTCATTTTTATATTTTATTAAACTAGAATCACCTTGAGATACATCAAGATAATAAATATAATAACTGGGATCAATTATATAAAAATATTTGATAATTAAGATTAGACATAAAATAACAACAAGATATATTTTCTTATAAGTTTTTAAAAAAATATATAAACATAAATAATAGATAATAATTGTAATAATATTCATTTTAGGAATAATGATGTTTAATACAAATAAATGTGAGGAAATTACCTCTATTAAATTACAAAATATAAATAATAGATTATCAAGTATAGGAATGAAAAATGTTAATATACTAAGTGGATACAAAATATAACTTATGTAAGGAACAATAAATAAATTATTTATTATAGAAAGGATGTTTATTTCAAAATTATTATTTATTGTTATTGGCAAACTTATCAAAAAAGCAATAATAGATATAGTTAAACATGTTTTAAAATAATTTCCTTTTATTAAATAGTTGAAATTGATCAGTGAAAAAGAAATGATTGATGAGTATTGAAAACCAATATCTATTATTAAATTCGGATATATTATTAAAAGTACAATAATAGCTACTAAAAAGGTGTTTTTTATGTCTAAATCAAAGGAATATTTTCTATTTAAATAGTTTACAATAAAAAAAGATACACTTCTTAATACACTGGCTTGTAATCCGGTTAGAAAAACATATATTACTAGGAATGATATAACAATAAAATGTTTTAAATTGTCTTTAATTTTCTTTAATATAAAAAATAAAATACCTGTAATTAAGCTTACATGCATTCCGGATATAGCAAAAATATGGGAAACTCCTAGTTCTTGATAATGGTTCTTTACGTCATCATCTAAGTATTTTTTATCTCCTAAAATAAAAGCACTTATATATCTTTTGCTTTTATATTTATCAATTTGCTTAATTATTTTATTCTTTATAGTATAAATTATATTTGGTTTATAGTTGATAACTTTATAGTTTTCAACACTCATGACTTTAAATATATTTTTTGATTTCAAATATTTTTTATAATTAAATGTATTTGGTATAGTATTGTTTTTGGGATTATCAACATTACCTTCTACTCTTAAAACTATTCCTAAATTTAAGTTTTTTAAGAAGTTTAGTTCATTTTCGTCTTTAATATAATAGGTGCATTTCAAAGAATATTTGTTTTTCAATATAAAAGATATTTTATTTCCGTCAATTGTATAATTTTCTAAAACACCTTCAAATGATGCTTCTATATCAACATTTTTTAAATTAATCCGGATTAAGGAAGAGATTATTGTAATAAGTAGCAAAATAAAAAAAATATATTTAGACTGTAATATATTTTTTAATTTTATCAAATAATGATTCACCTATTCCACTGACATTCATAATATCTTCTATTTTGCTAAACGGTGTTTTGATTCTGTAAGCAATGATAGAATCCGCTTTACTTGCTCCGATACCAGAAACATTCATAAGTTCTTCTTTTGAAGCAGTGTTAATATTAACTAAAACTGTGTTTGTTTCTTTTTTTTCGGTAGTTATGCAGTTATCATAATTTATTATGTTTGTTGTACAAGTAGTATCAGTTTTAACATTTTCATTCATCTTAAGCATTTCATTTTTACTAAAAACATAAATAACCATTTCATCTTTTACTTTTTGACTTAAATTAATGTTTTTAGTGTAAGCATTCTTAGTAAAACCGCCTGATAAATTTACTATATCCCACACAATAGAATCTGCTGATACCTGATAAACTCCAGGCTTCTTAACCGATCCTTTTATGTCAACATAAACTTTACTTGTGACGTTTGTAACGTCCGTTTTGGTTATTTCTACATTTTCTGCAGACACCTCTTTATTATCTAACGATAATACATAAGAAACAACTAAAGCTACAAGAATGATAATAGCAATAATAATATATTTCAATTTTGCTTTCATATTTCCCTCCTCATGAATATATATAGAGAAGGAAACTCAAATTACTTGTTTTTTTTAGAAGTTCTGTTATTTTTTTTAATAACTACAACCGCTTCTTCGTCAGTGTTTATTTTTTTACAAATACTCTTTAAAGTTTTTAGATTTAATTTTGAATAAGTATCAAATAAATATGTTGGTACTTCATTTTCTTTTATTATTCCAGATGAAATAAACTCACTTGCTCTTTCAATATCTTCAAAGACTAAAATAAGGTTAGAAATAGCTACTTTCTTTTTACTATTAAATTCAGTTTCATCAAGATCAAGATTATTTATTTTTTCTTCCAGTAAAGTTATAAGTCTTTTTGGATAATGAGTTTCACACATAAATTCAATTATTAAATAGTTTCCACATACACTTGCATAGTAAATAATATCATTATTAATTATATTTCCATCAACTAGCGTTTCTCTAAATTCACTTGTAGAACCAAAATTAGAATTTAATATTATATTTAAGGATGATACTAATTCATGTTCAGTAATACCATCTTTTAAAAATGTTGACATGGGAATTTTTAATGCTAATTCTAATTTTTCTATAGATACATCTTTCTTTATTTCTTTATATGTACAGGCAACATTTTTAGGTTCTTTTACTACTTTATTTATAATTTTTTTCTTTTCACCAAACTCTTTTTTACTTTGATTTTCTTCAATTATTGCTAAAGCTTCTTCGGGGTTAAAGTTACCAGTTAAAACAATAAACATATTTGATGGATGATAGAATGTTTTATAAGCATTTTCGATATCTTTTACAGTTGTTGATTTAACATCTTTTTTAGTTCCTGCGACAAGATATTTACGATTATCATTAACAAAGATGGATGCACTTGACTCTCCTATTAAAACACTTTCAGGGTCGTCTTCATACATTTTTATTTCTTCAATAATTATGCCTTTTTCATCATTAACCATTTTTTCTGTATAATAAGGTTTTTGGACATAATCAAGCAAATATTCTAGATTTTCTTTGAATTTGTTATAACCATACACTTCATAACAAGTTATATGAGTTGATGTATATGCATTACTTTTAGCACCATTATCAGCATAGAAAGTTGATGCATCTCCATCTTCAGTATAAAAAGTTAAATGTTCTAAAAAATGTGCAACTCCGTTGGGTATTTTAGTATAACTTTTGTCTCCTTCTAATTTAAACTCTGTATAAACAGATCCGAATTTTGCTGAAAAAGTTAAATAATATGTTTTTACCTTATTATTTGGTAACATATACACAGTTAAACCATTATCCAATACTTCATAAAACACTTCTTCATTTGGCCCTTTAACATATATTTTATTCATCACTTTCACCTCCTGAAGTTAATATATAAGTAATATTTTTCTTTATTTTTTTATGTACATGAAATAAGTCTTCTTTGGTTACATCTCCAAATTTTTTTATCATTTCATCAACTGATGGTGCTAAGTTTAAATATTTAAAAAGATGAGTTTCAAGTATTTTTGCAGGATAATCATTTATCATATTTAAACTTGTAATTTTTAAGTCAATCGCTCTTTTTACTTCCTCATCAGTTATATTTGAACTCATTTCATTAAATGATTTGTCGATTAATTTCAATGCAAGATTTTCATTTTTCTTATCTAGACTTGTTAAGACAATTAATAAATTATCATATCTTTGATAAAAAGATGTTAATCCATAACATAAGGAATTATCGGTTCTTAAATTTTTATAAAGTTTTGTTTCTAAAGATGATGATCCAAACACCATATTATATATTGGTAAAACATAATTCATTTCATAATCATTTAAATTTAAAGTGTTATATATAACAACTAGTTGAGATTGACTGTTTTCAGATTTTTCCTTTTTCTTTTTGGCTATTCTTCTAGTTTTGTTTTCATTATAAATTTCTATTTTATGATTTTTTATAGTATCAAATTTAGCATATTTGTTTATTAAATCAATTATTTTATTTTCATCAAATTCACCAATTATAAAAATATCAATATAGTCATGTTTGATAATATCGTTATAAGTGCTAATAAGCATTTCATTTGTTGCATTTTCGATTTGGTCTTTATCCTCTAGTATTGAATGAGAAGTTAAAGAATTTGGATCAAGGGCTTTTAAGGCTTTTAAAATGCTATAACGACTTGGATTTTCTTTTACAGAATCAATTCTATCTATTAATCTTTTTTTACATAATTCAACTGTTTTTAAATCAAATTCACCATTTGTAATATTTGGATTAAATATGGTTTCAAATTGTAAAGAAAAAACTTCCTCTAAATAGTTTTCTCCGGTATATTTAGGATTTATAAATTCAATTGAAAAATCCGTAATAAGCATTCTTCCTAAAAGAGTTGTATCCATAGTTGAATATGCATTATATAAAGATTCATATTTTAAACATAACTTTCTTCTAGTATTATATTTTTTGGTATTTTCAGTTAAAACATCAAAGACTAAACTTCTTAAAGCAGATGTTTTAGGATCAAAATTATTTCTAAAAATGATATCCATTTTTATAGTTTTAAATTTATCTGTTTTTATGGTATGTATGTTATAAGAACCAACCTTATACATTTTATATTCCATGCCTTTCACCTCTTTTTTAGTATACGTCAAACTTCTTTTTTTATAATGCCATTATAGCATAATTATGATATTATTAGTATAGGTGATGATATGGAACCAGTACACATTGTAACTGATAAAAAAAATATAGCTCCACTTGTTTTATTTCCTGGAGATCCACTTCGTGCAAAATATATTGCTGAGAAGTTTTTAACAAATATAAAACTTGTAAATAAGATTAGAAATATGTATGCTTTTACAGGTTATTATAAAGATAAACTTGTAACTGTTGTTGGTTCTGGTATGGGCTGTCCAAGTGCTTCTCTTTATGCTTATGAATTATTTACATTTTATGGAGTTGAGAAAATCATTAGAATTGGTTCTGCTGGAGCTAACAAAGAAAACATAAAACTAATGGATACGGTTTTATCAACTGGTGCTTATTCAGAATCCTCAATTGCTTATCAATGGGGAGGCTATACTGACAAGTTTATTAAATCTAATGACGAATTAAATGAAATTATCAAAAAAACAGCAAAAGAAAAAAATATTGATATTCATGTTGGTCCAACTTTAACGAGTGATGTATTTGACGTTTATGCTTCTATTGATCATGTAATTAACACATGTCCAATTAAAGATGAACTTTTAGCAACCGAAATGGAAGGATTTGGAATATTTCATGTTGCTAGAATTTGTAAGAAACAAGCTAGTATGTTAATTACTATTGTGGATTCAAAATTCGACACGAGAATTGTTTCACCAGAAATGAGAGAGACTCATCTTGATAATATGATTGTTCTTGCACTTGAAAGTATAATAAAATAGAACTTTTAGTGTTCTATTTTTTTTGGCAATTTTTGCATATTCCTTCTATAACAACTGAGTGTTTAGTTATAATAAAATCATTATAATTTGATTTATCAAAGGGACATGTTTCTATTTTCTTTTTTTTATGGCATTTCACACATTCTAGTATATGTAAATGTTCTTTGGACAATGAATATTTCGTTTCATTTTCAAAAGTTATGGTTGTAATAATATCATTTTCTAATAAGACATCTATTATTCTATAAATAGTTGACTTGTCAATATTTAAGTTTTTCATTAGTTCATTTAAAGTAACATATTCATTTTTATTTATAAATTCTAAAACTTTTAATCTGTTTTTTGTAACTTTTAATTTTTTTTCTTTAAGAATACTTTCCATCATACACCTATAAAATTAAACAATAATCCCCAAATAACACCAATAATATATATTAAACCAATTATAAAAAGATTTTCAGATATGTTTTTATTTTTACGGACAAGTACCATTATAGCCACTCCACTTCCTGTTAATAAACCGGAAAGTGTTGTTCCAAGGCTTATTAAATTATTTAAATAAAGTTCACTTATCATAACAGAGGATGCACAGTTAGGAATTAAACCTATTAATGATGCGATAAATGGAGTTAATATTTTATTATTTTTTAAAGCACTTTCTAAAAAGCTTAAATCTACAAAGTGAAATAAAATATTTATTAGGAATGTTATTATAAGAATAAAGAAAGCAATTTTTAAAGTATGAATTAAAGAAGATTTTATAATTGAGTGATCACAGTCACAGTCTTCATCTTCACATAAAACAAAGTCACTTTTAGTTGTTTTTCTTATGAATAAATCTATTAAAAACCCGGAAATTATTCCAATAACTACTTTGATTGAAACTATACTTAATATCTTCGTTAATGGCGCATTGTGAGAAATCATAAGTGGTATAAGTTCATCACTTGTTGACAAATATATACTTATTAAAGAACCTAATGAAATTATTCTAGTAACATATAGATTTGTTGCTAAAACTGAAAAGCCACATTGTGGAACGGCTCCTAAAAGAGCACCAACTATTGGTCCAAGCTTTCCAGATTTGGAAATAATATTTTCTTGTTTATTGCTTAATTTGTGTTCAATAAACTCGATAATTAAAAATGCTACAAATAAAAATGGTAGTAATTTTATTGTATCAAGTAAAGTATCTTGTATAACTTCTAACATAACAATCCTCCTAAATGCAAATAAGTTGCATTTAGATAATAACAAAATCTATATTTTTAGTCAAGAAAAAAAGAGTCAAAGACTCAATTTCTAAATATGTTATTTAATTTTTCTTTCATTTGCTCTCTGGAAAATGGTTTTTGTAAATAATCTTTAAATCCTTCACTTAAATACCTTTCTTTAGCGCCTGCTACTGCATCAGCAGTTAAAGCAATAACTGGAGTGTTGAATGATGGATTCTCTTTTAATTTTTTTAAACATGTTTCACCACTCATATTTGGCATCATTATATCCATAAGTATTAAATCGTACTTTTCTCCATTTTGGATTTTTTCTAAACATTCATTTCCATCTAAAGCTTCATCTATTATAAAACCGAAATCAGCTATAGCTTTTCTTGCTACTTTTATATTTAATTTATTATCATCGACTATTAATATGTGCATACCTTTATATTTTTCAATTAATGCATCATTTATTCTTCTTAAATCAAGTGCTTGAGTATTTGTTAAAGGCATTTCAACTTCAGCTATTGTTTGTGGTATAGTTACCATAAATATTGAACCTTTTCCATATTGAGATTGAACATTTATTTTTCCACCCATCATATCTGTTAATCCTTTAGTAATAGCAAGACCAAGTCCAGTTCCTTCAGTTGTAGTATTTCTTTCAACATCTAGTCTATCAAATTTAGTAAATAATCTACTGATGTTTTCTTTCTTAATACCTTTTCCGGTGTCTTGACAACTTATTATTAAATTACAAATATTTTTATTTAAATCATTTACACAAGTGATTTTTAAACTTATTTCGCCTTCGTCAGTGTATTTAATTGAATTAGTTAACAAATTATTAATTATTTCTTTTACTTTTCCTTTATCACCTATTAGTTCATATGGAATATCAGGTGCAATATATAAATGAAAGTTAATGTTTTTTTCACCTATTCTTGTAATAGTTACCCTTACCATTCCTTCAATTTCTTCTCTAAAATTGTATTTAGATTCAATTAATTCCATTTTATCTGATTCAATTTTATTGATATCAAGAATATTACCTACAATCTCAAGAAGAGTATGGGATGCATTTTGAATATCAATTGAATCTTCATATACTTCTTCAGGAACTTGATCTTTATATAAAGTTATATCTTCAGAAAGACCAACAATTGCATTTAAAGGTGTACGTATTTCATGTGACATACTGCTTAAAAAGTCTGATTTAGCACGATTCGCCTTTTCAGCTGTATCTTTAGCCATCTCAAGTTCACGTATCATTTTTACATCAGGGTTTTCAATTGTGAAATACATAATAAGAAAGTAAAAAGCAAATATGAAGGTTTCAGTAATTATTTCAGGATAATATACTCTTAATAATAATCCAAAAATAAACATAATAAATAAAGATATATATGGAACAATTTTTGAAATTCCTTTTCTTTGTTTAATAAAATATGATAAACAAAAAAGGATAATAAGAATCATATATAGTATAACTTCTACCATTGCAGCATAGTAAGCAGGTCCATTTAAATCAACGCTTTCACCTTTAATTATTGTATCCATCGGTAAAGCCAAAATAAATAAAATCGTGATAATAGTAAATATGCTAAAAACGAGCTTTGCAAGTGATTTTAGTTTTAAACTAAAATTATTAAGTTCTATAACATACCTTAGCATGAAGTATAACATTAAATCCATAACAACAAGATAAAACGATTGAATAACTCCTGTTATATAAAGATTACCAATAGACATCGCATAAATATATATGCCAGCACCCAAAATAGAATATAGTAAATTTAATATAATTAATGTAGAATAAATTTTTGTTTCTTTGTTTTTTACCGATCCTTTAACAAAAAATATAACTACTAAAAAAATTGATAATATTACTGCACCACCTGGTAACCATATACCGCTCATTGTATCACCCATTCTAATAAAATTATATCAAAAAAAAACTTTTTATTAAAGTTTTTTACGTAATGTTTGATTAAACACATTTTCTGGTGCATCTGGATCATAAAATCTTGATTTTTTAATAACATCAATAGTATATCCATTTGTGGTTTCACTCATAATATCATCAATATTAGCTTGAATATTTTCCTCAGGTGACTTAAATTCACTTCTTTTATGTATTTGATTTTCATCAGCAAATACTATCTCACCTTTTAAAGAATAAATTAATTCTTTGAGCTCTCGTGTGACATCTTTAACATCACTATCTTGAGCTCCTTCAACATTGAAATAATTTCCAATGTTTACAATATACCTTTTATTTTCTCTAATGATTCCTATCGGTACCAAGACACCATTTCCATTTATAGCAATTCTGGCAGCGCCATTAAATAATGGTTGCATAAGTCTATCGGTAATGTTCCATGCTCCTTCTGGATATATAAGAATATTATCTTTTTTTTCAATTCTTTTTGTGCATATTGCTTCACAAATACGCCTATCATTCTTATATTCTTCAATAATACTTTTTTCTTCTTCCGATATTTGATAGCCGTTTTTTTGTCTCATAATTAAATCAAAAACTTGATACCCTGTATCAACACATATTCTTCCATGTATATTTTCTAAAAAGAATCCTTCAAAATTTCTGTATGTTTCTCCAGGATCGCCCATTACAAAATACGTTTGTTCATTAATTGCTTCCATGGCTGATTCTATATCATATCTGCCAACATGACTAGAAGCATACACTTTTCCTTTAGATAGTGTTCCTATTCTTTTATCGTCAAAAATTTCCACCTTTCTTCCAGTAAGAAGCTTATCTATTTTTAAAATCAACATAGTTAAAGCATGTATTCTTTTTTTTAGTTCACTAGATTCTAAAGGCTTATCAATGGAAAACTCATACCTTCTTAACATTCTATAATATGAATTTAGTTCTTCTAATGACATCTTTTTTAATTGTAATATTCTTTTATATTCAAAAGCTTCTTTTTCCATTATTTCCCCTCTTTTGTTGCAATATATATTAACATATTAACATAAAAAAAGCAAAATCGAATCTACTTATTCATTATTTTGCTTAATACATCCATAAATTCTTTTTGAATTTGTTTTAATTCTTTTTTAGTTGTTGCTTCAAATCTTAATGTTAAATTTGGTCCAGTATTACTTGCTCTTAAAAGCCCCCAAGAGGATTCTTTTAATACTTTTACACCATCGGTTGTATCAATATCATAATTGTTATTTATTGCATATTCTTTTATGGCATCAACTATCTTAAATTTTAATTCATCAGTAGTTTTTACTTTTATTTCATCAGTATGATAATAACTGGTTAAATTCTTTAACATATCTGTTAAATTTGAATTTGTATGACTTAATAGTTCTTGAACTCGTAAACCTACATATATACCATCATCATAGCCAGGATGTTTATCTCTAAAGAAAATATGATTAGAATATCCACCACCAAAAACAATGTTATTTTCTTCCATATCTCTTTCTTGTTTAGCGCTTGAAGGTGTATCTAAATAAATACTACCTTTGCATGCAAGTATTTCATCTCTTAAAGTATTTGAGCATTTTACATCAATTAATACAGTTTTATTTTTACTAGTTTTTAAAATACTTTTACACATTAAAGCCATTAAAATATCGGCATCAATTACTTTACCTTCGTTATCAACAAAACCACATCGATCGGCATCTCCGTCATAAGCAAGACCTAAATCAGCTTGATTTTCAATTACTGCTTCACAAAGCTCGACCATGTTTGCTTTTACGTTTGGATCTGGATGATGATTTGGAAAATCAGGATCAGATACATCATTTATGAATACAACATCAAAAGGAAATCTCTCATAGATTTTTTTTACTATAATTGAAGCTGTTCCATTTCCAGGATCAACAACAACTTTTGTTTTTCGACTTCCAAGACGAATTGATTCTCTTACACTTTTAGCGTATAAATCGTTGATTTCTAAATTAATTACTTTTCCAGAGCCTTCATATATTTTATATTCTTTGTTGCTTAATGCTGCATATATTATTTTTAATTCATCATAATCACAATGTTGATAATTTTTTCCAAATAATTTAAATCCATTATCACATGCTGGATTATGGCTAGCAGTAACCATAATTCCATATTCAACTTCTAACTTTCTTGAAGCAAAGTTAAGCATTGGTGTTGTAACAAGACCAATAAATATAACGTTTACACCAGTGCTAGTAAGACCTTCTAGTAAAGAACTTGCTAATTCCACACTTCCATGACGATTATCATGCCCAACTACTAAAGTAGTTATTTTTTTACTTCTTAAATAACTTCCAAAAACTAAACCTAATCTTTTAGCAAAGCTAGTAGTTATTTGAGTTTTATATACGCCTCTTATATCGGCTTCCCTTAATATACTTTTATCAAATTTCATAAATTACCTCTTTTTAATCTTCTTCTACAAATAATGTTTTTGTTTCTTTCATTTCTTTTGGTATTGCAATATCCATATATTTTAATATTGTTGGAGCAATTTCAGTTAAATCACCTTTATGTTTTAATGATACTCTTTTATCTCTTAAAATAAATGGTACTGGATAAATTGAATGAGTAGTCGAAATACTTCCATCTTTTCTAATCATTTCATCACAATTGCCGTGATCAGCTGTAATAATTAGCTTATAGAAATTATTATCTACGGCTTCTACAATTCTTTTTAAACATTCATCTATGGTCTTAAGTCCACTTACAGTGGCATCAATTACTCCAGTATGTCCAAGCATATCGGGATTAGCAAAGTTTACTAAAATAAAATCATAATCTTTTTCTAAACATTTCACTACCTGATTCGTTACTTCTATTGCACTCATATTTGGAGTTTTATCGTATGTTGAAACCTTTGGAGATGGAATTAAAAAATTATCACATCCCTTTACTTTTACCTTATCTCCTCCATTAAAGAAGTAAGTTACATGAGCAAATTTTTCAGTTTCAGCAATTCTTGCTTGTCTTAATCCTAAATCAGATAAATATACTCCAAGAGAATAAACATTTTCTTCTTCTATTAAGTAGTCTTCTCTTTTTAAATTAACTCCTGGTATATTTGCTAATGTTAATACGCTTAAGTCATTAAATTTAGGAACTTTATATTCATTAAAATCTTCGTTTTTTAATACGGATAAAAGTTGTCTTCCTCTATCGCCTCTAAAGTTTAACCATATAAATGCATCATGTTCTTTAATCGTTACATCATCTTCTAATAATAAAGGTGGCAAAAACTCATCTGTTAAGTTTTTTCGATAACAAGCGGCTATACCGGTTTTGTATCCACGAACTCTTACACCTATTCCTTTAAAAAGCAAATCCGTATACACTTTTGTTCTTTCCCATTTGTTATCTCTGTCCATTGCATAGTATCTTCCACATACAGTTGATATTTTTCCAATGTTTAAACTTTTTAAAACTTCATCTAAATCGTTTAAATAATTTACAGAAGAATCTACTGGCGTATCTCTTCCGTCTGTTATAGCATGAAATTTTACATTTTTTACTCCCATAGATGCAAGATGACCTAAAAAGTTTTTCATATATTTAATGTCTGAGTGTACACGTCCATCAGATACTAGACCGCATAAATGTAAAGTTGAATTATTATTTTTTACATGTTCAACTATTTTTAATACTTGTTCATTTTGCTCAATAGTTGGTGTTCCTAAAAGTTCATTACATTTGATTAAGTCTTGTTTTACTTTTCTTCCAGCTCCAATAGTCAAATGTCCAACTTCACTGTTACCAAATTGATCATCAGGTAAACCAACATATTCTCCACTAGCTTGTAAAATTGAATGCGGATATTCATTAAATAAACTATTGAAAATTTCCATATTAGCAAGTTTAATTGCATTTCCATTTTCTAAATCATTTATTCCAAATCCATCCAAGATAACCATAATTACCTTTTTCATATTCTTCACCTATTTATAATATTAACATAAAATTCACAAAAAAACGAGTAAATTAGCTTTACCCATATATAAGTTCAAATTGGCTTAAACTGTTTATACTATAGTTTTTGGTATTAATGGTAGCTAAACACTTATATATTTTATTTCCAACGTAAACTTTATCTTCTTTATAATATATTTTATTTTGTTCATATGGAACAACATAATTTGCTACAATATCTAAATTTGCATTACTATAACATATCATGATTTTTCCTTTTAATGGTTTATTAGTTGCCGGATTTAATATCTCATTTCTATATTGAGAATCAGAATTTATTAATCCATTTTTTATAAGTTCTTCAATAGTAATATCTTTACAAGTTGAAGTTTTTATTTCATCTTTTATACTACTTCCATATTTTAAAGCAGCCGTTTCAAGTTCAGAAACTTTACTTATAAATGAGTCTCTTTTTATATCACTGAAAACATTAATATAGGAAGGAATTGCAATCACTAAAAGTATTGCTAGAATTACCAATACTGCCAACAATTCTACCAGTGTGAATCCTTTATTTTTCATATCATCACCTATTGTAAGTATAACATAAAAAAAGCAGTTGATAACTAATTTTCAACTACTTTTACATTTATTTCTGTCTTTACAGCTTGTACTTTTATACGTTCGTCATCTATTTCAACTATTACTTTAACTGTATGAGTTCCGGCTTTTAAACCATTTAAATCGACATATGCAGTTATTTTTGATGCATCAATATCATTAATGTTAGCCTCAACACCCTTTACAATAACGTCAATAGTTCTATCTTCAACGCTTGCAACTGATGCAGAATATTTTTCTCCTAAATTAATAGTGTGAACTGATACCCCGGAAATAACTTTTTGGCTTTCAGTTCCAACTGATATTGTTACGTTTGTCTTCGTTTGTGACATATATCTAACACCAGCTGGTTTAGTAATATTAACACTTTTGGTTTTTTCTCCATCTAAATTATCAATATTATATACCGCTTCTACATAAGGAATGCTATCAACAACTGATTTTTCTCCGTACACAACCACTTCAGTAACTGATGATGTTATGTTTTGAATAGATTTTCCGTTGCTCATTTCACCTTTAGTAACAATTCTTAATGGTTTTGTCGCATGATATGAATCAATGGTTACTTTTGCTTTTACTTTTGATGGAACCATTTCAACATTTTTTAAAAGATTTCCTGCTTCATCATAAGCAACCAAAGAAACATCTTCCATTTCAAATACACCAGATTCTTTTAGGTCTATTTTTGATGCATCAACTAGCGCTTTTACAACTGATACTTTTTCTAAAATCTCTTTACTTGATTTTATAACAATTTCATTTGTGTCAAGTTCAACATTGCTGATACTTAATTTACTATCAAGTTTATTTTCGTTCATTAAATCGTATCCTAATGTTCGAGTTTCACTTACTTTCTCACTTATTTTTACAGTAATGGTTGATGGGTCTAATTTATAGTTTACTGATTGAACTGAATGGTTATATTTTAATTTAACTTTATATGTTCCAGCACTATATTTTGATAAGTCTAATACCACTTCATGTTCACCTAATTGAGTTGCTAAATATATTGATGATTTGTTCCCAATTAGGGTTATATCAACGGTTTCAGGAACACCTTCAACTACATATGCTTCTTGATTATAAACAACCGATACTTTTTGATCAGTAATAATTTCCGCTTCTCTTTCAGTAAAACTTATTACTTGGCTGTCAACAAGTAGGAATACTGCTATAGCGCATAGAAGAGAAATATATATCAAAACATTTGGTCTATTTAGTATTCTTTCAAACTTACCACTGTTATCCTTTGAAATTTCACTTAATTTGTACACTAATCTACTAATTGGTGTAACGATTATTTTATCTATTAATCGATAAATTGCTTTAAACAACTTTATGAATGGTTTAAAGATTACTAATATCTTACTCATCTTCATCCTCCATTCTATCATCCGCATCGTAGAACACTTCTGCTTTTGGTTTCAATTCATCTAAAAGCATAGTTCTAAATTCTTCAATTGTTAAGTTATAATGCAAATAATTATCACAAGCTATACTTATTCTTCCTGTTTCCTCTGAAACAATAAGTGCAATTGCATCAGTTTCCTCTGCTACACCTAAGGCAGCTCTGTGACGTGTTCCAAGTTTTTTATTAACATCTGGATTCATGCTCGTTTTAAATACTGCTCCAGCACAAGTTACTTTATCTCCTTGAATTATAACTCCACCATCATGTAATGGGTTTGGTGGAAGAAAAATAGCTTCTAATAATTGACTTGATATATCAGCATATAACTTTGTTGCAGGCGCAATATATTCTTGTAATGACATGTTTCTTTCAATAACAATCAATGCACCTATTCGTTGTTTTTTTAAATGTTCAACGGCATTCATGATTTCAAAAACAACCTTTTCACGTTCATCAACAGTTAAAACTTTATGTCTTCCTAATAATTGACTTCTTCCAATTTGCTCTAAAACAGTACGTATTTCAGGTTGAAATATTACTATTAAAGCTATTGGTCCCCAAGAAACAACGTATTCCAGTAAAATACCAACTGTATATAAGTCAAGAATATTACTTAATATTTTAACAATTATGAGAATAAGCACACCTTTTAAAATAAGAACCATTTTTACATTATTTTTAAAACTTTTAAATATGTAATAAAACATTATCCATATTAAACATATATCTAATATTTTTGTTATGACACTCCATATTGTTGTTAGAGTCATCGAATCACTCCTTCATTATTTGTTATTATTTACTTTATCAACACTTATTGGTGTTGCAATATCAGAAACATCAGGTCTAGCATTTAAAACACCATCAGCTTCTAGTATTTCTTTTCTATACTCTTCATATTTTTTTCGATCCATCATGTATCCAAATAGTCCTAAAAGTAATACTACAGCTATCACTATAAATATCAAGTAGTTTGTAATTATAAAATCTAACATCATATCATCCCTTTTTATTTTGTATTCTTAATTAATTTTAACATGATAAATTATTCATTTCAATTAGTTAATAATTAAATTTTTTCCTTTAGGTTGAATTTGAATAAAAGTATTTCCGTCATTAACATCTATTTCAGTTCCATCTTTATATTTGTAAACTGTTTGACTGCTTCTGCTAGATTTTGACCAAGTTATTGGAACAGCGTATCCGTTAGTTATATAGTAGCCTTCTCCACTTCCAATATTATCTAGTGTTTGTCTATCTTTTCCGGATCCATCATTTAGACTTGTGTTGGATACTTGATAAGTGATTATGTTTTTAAATGTATATTGTTTTTTTGTAACATAATCAGTATGTGCTTTTCCATTAACACTTCTCTTATAATTTTGTGCTGATTCATCATATTCATATGATGATTTAACACTTCCAGAATAAGTTATCTCTATATTATTTGCTTTTATTGCACCTTCTTTAGTCGATAAATCAACTGGAGTTTCACTATAGTTCAAAAGGAAATCCTTGTTTCTGGTTTTTCTTTTATTTCCTAACCCATTGTTTAACTTAGCTATACTTGTAAATAAGGTATGCTCTGTTGATACGTTTAATGATTTATCACGCCAACCAGTTTTACTAGCATCAACACTTATTCTATCGATATTTAAAGTTTTAAAATCTGCTGCTGCTTGTGGACTGTTTCCATGATGAACATATATAGCATCATTTTCAAGGGCATAATCTAAGAAATAATGTCTTGCACTTCTTATAGAACCAATTCTTTCTGTATTTTGGTCTTGGAATACAGCCATATAACGAGTTAGCCCACCCTCAACTATCATTTCATATATAATCATTGCATCTTGTAGTCCACTTTGTAATGGACGAGCAACTCCTAAATTATTAATCATAATCGCATATGGTCTAGTTTTTGAATTTAAATCAACAATTTTTAAATTACTTTCTATCGTTGGAGTTGAAGAATTTTTCTTTGTTATTTTTGGTAAAGTTGAATCTTTTTTTGATCCAAAATACAATAACAATACTACTCCAATTACTAAAATTATAGATATTGTAGCAACAATCACGCTTACTTTTACTTTTTTATTATTTTTTTGTTTTTTCATAAAAATACACCTCAATTCAATTTTAACACAATCAAATAATTATTGAAAGAGACTATTTATTTTGTTATAATTTATTTGTCAGAACGGAGATGAACTTTATGGATAAAAAAACGATAAAAATGTTCAGTTATATTATTGGAGCTTTTGTAGGTTTTATCCTTATTTTATTTATTATTTCAAGTTGTACAAAGAAAACTTATACTTTTGAAAAATTAGAAAATAGAATGACCGAAATTGCTAAAGAAACAATGAAAAGTGACGAAAGTCAGCTTCCATCACAAGATAAGGATACGAAGATTATTACTTTAAAGAGTATGATAAGCGACGGAAAAATAGATGAGATTTCAAAATTGTTTAAAAGAGATGATTTAAAATGTAGTGGTTCTGTTACTATTACAAACAATAATGGTTTTTACAACTATAGCACTTATCTTAGTTGTGGTAATGAATATGAATCTAAATATTTAAATGAAAAAATTATTGAAGATAACAAAGTGGACGCTGGTGTTGGATTACATGAGATAAAAGGTTCATATGTTATGCAAGGAGAAGTAAAAAACAATTATATCAAAATGGGTGATAGATTATTTCGTATAATAAGAATTAATGGTGATGGAACAATTAGGGTTATGGAAATAACTGGTTTAAATCAAAAAGTTTGGGATAATCGTTATAACCCAGAGACAAGATATAGTGAAGGAATAAATGAATTTGAATATAATTCTTTAAATTCGAGATTACGTGATACCTTACATGACTATTACGAAAATTCAAAAATATGGCCTGATTCAATAAAACAATATATTACAACTCAATCGCTATGTATAGGAAAAAGAAACATAAAGGACACTTCCAAAGATGGATCTGTGGAATGTTCTAAGATTCAAGAAAATGAGGTACTAGGACTTATTACTCCTTATGAATATTTACAAGGTTCATTAGATCAAAATTGTAGTTTAGTTGATTCTAGTTCATGTGCAAACTATAATTGGCTAAGTAAATTAGAACAAGCAACATGGTCCATGACAGCAAATTCTGAAAATACTAAATCTGCATATATACTTGATAGAGTAATGAACGTTTATTCTTGTAGTTCAACATCTGGAATTTTAGCAGTATTTAATTTAACAGATAAAGCTATCTATGTTTCTGGTGATGGTAGTGTTGATAAACCTTACATTTTTAAATAATCAAGGGTTCTATATGAACCTTTTTTATATGAGAAAAATTTCTATAATTATAATTTTGTTAATAAATATCTCCATTTCTTTTTTAAGGCTTTCTTTATTTAATTCATAAAAAAAGATGATTGATAAATCATCTCTTCTGCACATTATTTTTTTACCCATTTGGCAACTAAAATGTAATCAGCATCAATTCCTTTTGTGAATTTTTCTCCATTGTAATACCAACCAATAAACTCATATCCTTCTCTTTTAGGAATAATAGTTACCTTCGTGTTTGCTTTAACATATATATCATCTAAAACTTCTCCACCATTTGTATTAAATGATACTTTAAATTTTTTAGTTGTTGTTGCAACCTTGGTTGTTACTTTCTTCTTAGTAGTTTTTATTTTAGTAGTAGAAACCTTAATAGTTGTATTTTCCTTTTCTATATTAACAAATGAATTAATATAATTTGTTTCTCCATTATATGTTAGAAGGGTTTTTATTTGATATTCATTTTCTAATCTTGTCACCTTTATATATGAATTTTCATAATCAATTTTATTATAATTTTTATTCATATAATCAATTTGATCTTTTGATAAAACATCTTCTATCTTATATTCTTTTGATTCTCCTATTACTTTTGGAATATTTTTTTCATTGAAGAATTCTTTTGATATGTTATCAATATACTTCAAATTATTTTCAAATGTGGTATCCTTCTTACCTAGAGAATTACTACTGATGATAAACACAAACTTTAAAGTTAATAAAACTACTAATAAAACAATTACTAGACGGAGTATCAATTTTAGCCATTGAAAAGAATTGTTTTCCTCTTGATACATAACATCCCCCCTATTGTGCTAGTATATCTACAATATAATTATACAATAAATAACTATTAAAGCAAATAAAAAAATGAGAAATTTTAAATTCTCATCGATTTTGTTAAAAAGTCAATGACTAAAACATCATCATCTTTTACGTTTTTTATGCTATCATCAATCCAAATAATTGCATCAATATCTTTTGATTCATATGCATCTAGATCAATATTTTCTAATAAATAATATTTTTTATTATTTTGATATTCATAAGGCGTATTAACTAAAGAATATGTTTTTTGCCCTAATCTTATATTAATATATTTAGTATCAATAGTTGTATCATCACTTAAAGTAAAATAAATATAATCACTTTTTTTATATCCATTAATGTTTTTGAAATTGATTTTTGTTGGTGTAATTGAATTTATATCATTTTTATTAAATACACCTAAATCAAAGTCACCATAATTAATAATAATATCTGCATCCTTATATTCATTAACAATAGCTATATTTTTTGCTCCAAAAGAATTCTCCCACATAGGAACTGAAATAACAATTATAAAAATTGATAATAGTATTCTAACTATATATTTTAAACTCTCCCTAACCATATTACCCCTCTTTTATTGCCTAGTATTGTAGCAAAAAAAAAGCAAATAGTCAAATTACTTCATCCATTTGCTTTTCTCTAAAAGCGCTCTTACTTTTTTATTATGCTCAATTTCTTCTTTAGCACTCATATTTTGATATTCTGGTATTTTATCTATTTTCTTTTTTATTTTAAATATCTTATTTAATTTATTTAAATCATAAAGAATGAAACATAAAGCAGGTATTAAAATGATGAGTATCCAACCTAATTTACTTGATAAGAAAAATTGTATCTTTCCTAAACCATTTATCTTATATATCATTTTTCCAACAATATTTTCTCTTGTTATTGAACCGATATCAACACTTTGGTTATTATCTCCTTTTGTTATATAGTATGTTTTTCCATCAGAAACCTTTATATCATATATTCTATGTGTAATTGTATAACCATCTGTGTCTAAGGATGATGAATAAAAAGTTATAACATCTCCAACCTTTAGCTCTTCATTTGTTTTTAGTTTTCGATCTATTATTACATCGTATACTTTAATAAAAGGTTCCATGCTTGGACTTACAATTGTATATAGACCAATATTAGGTTTTTCTCCTTTTTTTGCTGCTATCGCTGAAGAGGACATGTAGTATATTAAGAATGCAGTTATCAAAAAAAGAAGACATAAAATTACATATGCCAAAGTTTTACCAATAAATTTTATAATGTCCCCTATTTTATTCATAAAATCACCAATTCTAATTTTTTGTTTGTGAAGTGCTTAAATGTGACTCAAAAACTTTGTTTGTTGCATCAATTGAATTAGTTATAATATTTATTGTATATGTATGAGTTGCTCCTGTTACTATTGGACCAGCAAACAATCCTTTTCCTAAAATAATTGTGTTTGTTCCTGTAGGTATAGCAACTGGTTCAGTTGTGCTCGTAAATGTTGTTCCATTATCTGTTACATTTGTACTAGTAATTGTGTATTTTAACTCTCCATCGCCAAATGTATTGTTTGTTACAACTAAACTCGATTCATAATTTAAATTATTAGACCCAGTTACAACACCTGTTATATTAAATGTTTTTGTTGCAACAACTGTTTCTGTATTGCTCATTAATGATTGTAAATTTATCTTACTATCTCCATCATATTCCACTGATAAAGTACCACTTGTAACTTCTATCGGAGTTTCGCTTTCATTATTCATTGTTGCTCCAAAGTATGCAAATGTTGCTCCAACTACGGCTACTAATAAGGTTGCGACTGCAATTACCGTTAATAGTATCATATTTCCTTTTCCGTTATTCATATTATCAAGTCTCCTTTATCTTATACACTGATTTTATCAAATTTAACGTATATATGCAATAAATTTAATAAAAAAAACTACTAAATTAGTAGCTTTTTCTAGGGAAAAAAGATTGTGAGTTTGAGTTTATATGATATCTTTATTATTTTTTTTATTTTATTATTTTCCCTGATTTAATATTATCAATCAATTGTGAAATAAATATGAAATTATTTAGATTTTTTTAATTTAAAATAAAAAGTTGTATGATCATCTATAACAGAATCTATTCCATATTCACAATTGTGCTTATCAAGTATTTCTTTTACTATTGATAGACCTAACCCCGATCCAACAATATTTCTTTTATGATTTTTTTCTTTTTTATAATATCTTGTCCATACTAAAGATTTTTCATTTTCTTCAATTCCATGACCAGTATTGGTTATGCTAATAAGATATTCATCTTTTTTCTTTGTAACACTTATACCAACATATTTATCTTCACCTGTATGTTCAATTGCATTATTTATTAAGTTATATATAACTTGTTCTATTTTTTGTTTATCGGCTTTTACCAGTGCTTTTTTAGGTAGATTCACAACAATATTAAATTTATCGTCTTTTATATATATGTCATATCTTTTTAAAATAGAATTAATATTTTCCACTAAATCATATTCTTCAATGTTTAAAATATCTTTATTATTTTCAATTTTTGATAAGTCTAAAATATCATTTACCAAATTGTTTAATCTTTCAGTTTCACTTATAATAACATTTAAATCATTATTTCTATCTTCGGCTTTTTCATAATTAAAATCTCTTGCTTTTTCTGCATATGCACGAATCATCGTTAAAGGAGTTTTTAAATCATGAGATACATTGGCAAGCAAATTTTGTCTTAACTTCTCCGTTTTATTCATTTCTGATGAAGCAACTGTTAAAACATCACATAGTTCATCCAATTCAGCAATATTTGTTTTATCAAAGGTAACATCTTCTTTTCCTAAACTTTTTGATTTGTTTATTATTCCTAATATAGGTTTATTTAGCATGTTTGATATGAAAATAGAAATCGCGATAGAAAGTATAATTAGAATAAAAATAATATATATCAACTGATTTCTTAATAACAATGTTGTTGTATTTATATCCTCAAGAGTGGTGTTTAAAAATATATATTTGTTATCTAACTTAATTGCATAAAGGATACTTTTTTTATTTGTAAGTGGTGAGTACAACTTTATGTATTTATTGTTTTTTAATATAAGGTCTGATTTATACTTTTGAATTATTTTGTTTTGACTTCCAAGAAAACATCCAGGATTTTTGGTATTATAGTTTATAGTTTCGTTTTCAGTAATGATTTGAATACACATATTGTTTTCATAAGCATAATTTTCTATTGCAAAGTTGTCACTTTGATTTGTCACTATTTTATTTGCAACATTCTTTATACTAGCTATTTGATATTTTTCATAAAAAACTGATAGAAATTGTACTTGTACAATCCATAGTAAAGCAAGAATTAGAACGGAAAACAATATAAGGTAAAAAAGTGTTTTAAATTTAATACTATTTTTCTTCATTACTAAATTTGTAACCTACGTTTCTTACTGTTTTAATATAGTTTCTATAGTTACCTAATTTGCTTCTTAAAAGTTTTATATGAGCATCTATTGTACGATCATCAGCCTCATAATCATATCCCATAATATTTTCAATTATTTTTTCACGCGATAAGGCAATTCCCCTGTTTTCTATAAAGTATTTTAGAAGTTCATATTGAGTATGAGTCAAAGTTATATTTTCACCATCAATTGTTACTTCATGTGAAAGGTTATCTATGGTAATTCCTTGATATTTAATTATGTCATCATTATTATATCTTTTAGTTATGGCCTTTATTCGGCATATTAATTCTTTAGGTGAAAATGGTTTTGTTACATAGTCATCTATTCCCTCTTCAAAACCATTTATTTTATCAATTTCCTCATTTCTTGCAGAAAGCATAAGAATTGGAATATTCTTTTTTGATTTAATTATTCTAGACGCTTCATATCCATCCATTATAGGCATCATTATATCCATTATAATCAAATCATAGTCATTTTTTTCACATAAATCAACGGCTTCAAGCCCTGAACTTGCAAGATCACAAGTATATCCTTCCATTGTGCAGTAATCTTTAATTAGGTTTCTAATCAACTCTTCATCATCAACAATTAGTAAACGCATATATATCACCTATTCAATATATTACTTTAAATTTATGAAAAAAAAAAGAAAATTGTCGTAATTTTCTTCTATAATTCAACGTTATGGTATACTTCAGTAACATCATCAATTGCATCAAGTAAGCTTAGTAGTCTTTCAAATACTTCTTTATCTTCGCCTGTAAGTGTACATTTTTCTTTAGCATACCATCCAATTTCATCGATTGTGTATTCAACATTTGGAATCATCTTCTCAATAACATCTTTAACTTTAGATGCATCTCCTGGTTTAGCCGTAATAACAATTTCTCCATTTTCACTTTCTAAATCAATTATTTCAATTCCAGCATCTAAAATACTCATCATGATTTCTTCTTCTTTATCAGATTTAAATCCAATTATAGCTAAGTAATCATAGTTATAAGAAACTGAATTAGTCACTCCTAAACTCTTATGACATTTATTGAAGGCTTCTCTTACAAAAGACACAGTTCTGTTAACATTGTCTGTTAGACATTTAACAATTAATGTTGATTGTCCAGGTCCAAATCCTTCATATGATAATTCTTGATAATCATCACCAGATGCTCCTTTTGCCTTATCGATTGCACGATTTATAATATCACTTGGGACTTGTTGACGTTTTGCTTTTTCAACAACTCTTTTTAAAATAATATTTGTATCAACTTCTGGATTACCTTTTGCTGCTAAATAAATCTCTTTTGCAAATGTTGTATATAACTTAGCTTTAGCTGCTCCAGTTTTTTGAATACTTGCTTTTCTTACTTCATATGCTCTTCCCATATTGCACCAACTTTCTTAATTATTATATATTTAGTTTTTAATTTTATCAATCATTTTTTTTGCATCATTATAGCCTAATTTAATGTTATCTTCAACAGTTTCTTGATTAAAAAATAAGGTTGATCCGGTGTTTTTACTTGGTTCAATTAAAAATACTTTAGTATCCTTATTTTTTGTTTTTCTAATAATGCCAAACTTTTTTAACCGAACTCCAATAATGTTTTTACACCCCATATTCTCAAGTAGAGTTAATGGTAAAACATTTCTAAATGCACCATCCAAATAAATATGCTCGTCAATGTTTTTCTCTATCTTAAATATTGGCAAGGATGCTGAGGCAATTAGATAATCGATTAATTTCCCTTTAGGAATATCATCTATTGTGTATTCTAAGGATTTCATGCCTTTTAATTTGGTTATTACAAGTCCAAATTTAATATTATTATTTCGTACTTTTTCTTCATCTACATATTTATTTAAGATGTCTTTTAATTTATTTAAGCTTATTCCACGATTTTTTAAAATATCTAACGTTATATCTCGTTTTATTTGTTTATTTCCATGTATTATTTCATTACAAATTTGTGGTTCGATTTCAAAGATTGTTGAATCTATACTCTTCCAAATTTCTTCTAATAATTCAAGGCCACCAGAGCAAATAACTGCAGCATTTATAGCGCCGATTGATGTTCCTACAATTGCTTTAAGATGGATATCCGCTTCTACTAGTGCCTTGTATGCGCCAACTTGATATGATCCTCTTGCTCCGCCACCTTCTAGAGCTAAACCATAACTACATTCTTTCAACTAAATCTATTCCTAGAACATTAAGCAATCTTGATAACACATTATATGTTAATTTTGAAATTGCAATAAATGTTTCTTTATCCTTTGAGTTTTCACATTGAGAAATGTTATTATTTGTATAGAACTTATTATATAAGCTTGATAAATCATAGATAAATTCACATATATAATTTAATGACACATCTTTATATGAAGAAGTTAAAGCTTTAGGAAGCTCGGTTAATTTTACTGCAATGTTTTTTACATCTTCGTTTGTTAAATCATTTATCTTAACGTCTTTTGTATCAAGTTTTGTCAGTAATGAATTTAATCTTGTTGTTGTATATACGGCATATATTCCAGTTTTTCCTTCAAACGATGTAAACTTTTCAACATCAAAAATGTAATCAGTTTTTCTATATGGTAAAAGGTCTGAATATTTTAATGTTGCAATAGTTAGTTTACTAGCAACTTCTTTTCTTTCGGCACCAATAATATTTTCTTTTATTTTAGGTTCAATGGCCTCATATACCATTTTTATTAAACTTTTTAGAGACATTACTCCTCCATCACGAGTTTTAAATGGCTTTCCATCTTTTCCATTAATTGTTCCAAATCCAAAGAATCTCAAATTACAAGTTTTTGGTACTAAACCAGACATGTATGCTCCTCTGAAAGTTTGTTCAAAATGAAGGCTTTGTCTTTCATCGGTAAAATACCAGATTTCATCAGGATTATAATCTTCCATTCTTTGATAAATTGTTGCAAGTTCTGTCGTATCATAAAGAACGGCACCATCAGATTTTTTTAACATAAGTGGAGGCATCTCTTTATTATCATTTTCATTTTTGATGTTCATGATTAAGGCCCCATTAGAAAACTCAGTTACACCTTTTTCATTCAAAAAGTCAATGACTTTATCAACATAAAGGTCTGCATCACTTTCTCCATAGGAAAGATCAAAGTGGCAATTTAAGAAATCATAAACTTTTTTACAATCTGTTTCTGAAACGTCAACAATTCTTTTCCATAGATCATAGATGCCCGTTTCTCTTTTTTGTAAACGTTCTGTTAGTTCTTTGGCCTCATTCGCATATTTTTCATCTTCTTTTTTTCTTAAAGATGCTTCAGGATATATTTCTCCTAGTTCATCATTTGTTACTGGTGATTCTTTAGGATATTCTCCTGTAAAATTTCTATCAAAGTATGGTAAACTTGGATATCTTTCTTGAATTTCTCTTATAACAAGACCAAGTGGAGTTCCCCAGTCGCCCCAGTGAACATCACTTATTGTTTCATCTCCAAAAAGATTTAAAAGTCTTCTTACTGATTCGCCAATATTGCATCTTAAATGGCCAACATGAAGAGTTTTTGCAACGTTTGCACCACCATAATCCAAAATAACTTTTTTTGATTTTTTTGGCTTATCCAAATATTCGTTAAAATCATTTAGACAGCTATTTGTGTATTCCATTAAAATATCATCTGAAAATGTCAAATTAATAAATCCTGGTCCTTGAATATTTACATTAATAAATCTTGAATCCAAAGAAGAAACTATTTTTTCAGCAATTGCCCTTGGATTTTCTCCTTTTTGTTTTGTCAACGTCATCGCGATATTAATTTGATATTGACCAAACTCTGGAATTTTTGATTTTTCTAATTTTACACTTTCTATATCATATCCTAAACCTTTTATTACTGATGTTAAATATTCTTCTGTAGTTGATATCAAACTCATAGAAACGCCTTCTTTCATATGCTATATTTTACCATAAAAATACCTATTTTAAATAAAAAAGTCGCAGAAAAGCGACTAACTTTGTAGAGTAGTTATTAAACAATAATAATTATCTTTTGTTTTTATGTATACCGATGCGTCAGTATTTAAATCCACTTTTATAATTCCATCTTTATTTTTCTCATAAACGTATGTGTAACTTGAATCTTTTTTTACAAGTAATATTTCTTCTATATTATTTTCAAAATGATAAGTTAAGTATCCATTATTTAATGATAGTTTATAATCTTGCGTGTACATTTGTGCATCAATTAAATCTTGTTCAATTGTTGATGTTTTTAATCTTTTTGGTTCAGTATAGTTTTCGTCTGTTTGAAAGTTTTGAACTTGAAAATTTGTAATTTTTTCGTTGTAAAATTTTACTTGTAAGTTAGTAAAGTTACTGTTAGAAAATTCACTTATATCTGAACTAACATTAATTATTTGGCCTAGGTAGTCCATCTCTAGTTTTATCGGTCTTAGCGATTTAACATCATTATATGATACCACTAGATGATTGTCTTTATTAATTACATTACTGATATATCCAAAATTCAAATAAAACATCAAATTTGCATTATTATCAAATCCTCTTAAAATACTAGTTTTATTGCTGCTTTCATCAGTGATAAAAAATTCTTTTTCGTTTGATGGCATTGAGGAGTTAATATTAGAATTTATCTCATCATTAAAAATATTGGTTTTTATATTAATAGTTTTTTCTTTTGATGGAGTTTTTAATAAAACATAATTGTTGGCATTTGAATATAGTCCATATATTGGTATAACATGACTTTTTGAAGATTCGACAGTGTATACAAAAACATCATTAATATATACTTCAACTTCGCACTCTTCTTCAGTATTAAAAATTATTAGAGATGTTAATGGGCTTATTTCATATGGGTTGTTTAAAATATAAGGATTATCAAAATCATAGTTACCAACTATAATTGAATTTATTTTTTTGTTAACTTCATTTTGATATTCAATTTGTTTATTTAAATTATCGGTTATTTTCTTGTTATAATCTCCAAAGTATTTATCACTTTTTGATGTAGTTGTTAATAGATATAGGGTTATCATTGACACAATTATTGCAAAGATTAGAAATACTGATAATATGGTTGAAGGTTCTACTTTATTCTTTTTCACTTTATCACTCCATTATTCTTTATTATAACTTAAGTATATATTACAGAATTCTATTTGTAAATATCAATATATACTTTGAAAATATTTGTATAGTTTTTCACATTTTTGTTGAGACATTTCTTCACAGTTTAGTGGGTAATTTATTCCTAGTGATTTGTATTTTTCTTTTCCTAAGTGATGGTATGGAATAAATTCAATACTTAAAATATTTTCTTTTTTAAAATGTCTTTTTATATATTCGTTTAATTCATCAATAAATTCTGGTGTGTCATGTATTCCGGGCACTAATACTTGTCTAATAATAAATTTTTTATTTAATTCATTGGCTTTTTTTATAAATTCTATTGATTCATGTATATCCCCAGATGTTAAATTTTTATATCTTGTTTCTGTTATATCTTTTATATCAAATATTATAATATCAACATATTGTAATAGTTCTTCATAATTTGTTTTAGAAATACCGGCAGTGTCTAATGCTATATTTATATTTGATTCTTTTAATTTTTTTGAAAGTTCAGTTAAAAATTTTGATTGAAGTAATGGTTCACCGCCAGAATATGTCACTCCACCTGATTTTCCAAAATAATTGGCATTTCTAAGTACTTTTTTATAGATTTCTTCAACTGATGCATTCTTCGGTAGATACGACCACATTTCTGGATTATGGCAATATTTACATCTTAAAGTGCAACCATTGAAAAATATAACTGTTCGAATTCCTGGACCATCTACAGTGCTAAATGATTCTATAGAATTTATACTAGCTTCCATTATAACCTCTCATGGAAAGTTCTGGATATAACTTCTTCTTGTTGTTTTCTTGTAAGTTTATTAAATCTTACTGCATATCCACTTACTCTTATTGTTAGAAGCGGATATGCTTCAGGATTATTCATCGCGTCTATTAGAGTTTCCCTGTTCAAAACATTAATATTTATATGGTGTCCTTTGTTTAACATATAGCCATCTAGTAATGTAACCAAATTTGAAATTTGCTCTTTTTCCGTTTTTCCAAGGGATGAAGGTACAATAGAGAAGGTGTTAGAAATGCCGTCTTTACAGTTTTTTTCGTAATTTAATTTTGAAACACTGTTGAGCGAACTTATTGCGCCATTTTTATCGCGTCCATGCATTGGATTTGCTCCTGGGGCAAAAGGTACTCCTGCTTTTCTTCCGTCTGGAGTTGCTCCCGTTTTTTCGCCATATACAACATTTGATGTAATAGTTAAAATTGACATTGTTGGTTCAGAATCTCTATAAGTTTTATATTTTTTTAAGCAGGAGAAAAAATAATCGGTTAGCCAAGTAGCTATACTATCTACCCTGTCATCATCATTTCCGTATGCAGGATATTCACCTTCAATTTCAAAATCGGTAGCTATTAATGAGGCATTTCTTATCACTTTTACCTTTGCATATTTGATTGCCGATAAAGAATCGACTGCGACTGACAATCCGGCTACTCCGTATGCCATATATCTGTGAACAAAGGTATCATGAAGAGCCATTTGACTTGATTCATATGCATATTTATCGTGCATATAATGAATGATGTTCATAGCATTCGAATATATATATGCAATTCTATTTAATGTTATTTTATATTTTTCTAAAACCTCTTCATAGTCAAGAATATTTGTTTTTATTGGATCTAGTCCTTCTAAAACAATATTTTCATTTTTTTCGTCTACACCACCATTTATTGCATAAAGTAAGGCTTTTGCTAAATTACATCTTGCTCCAAAGAATTGCATATCTTTACCAATACGCATCGCAGATACACAACATGCTATACCATAATCGTGTCCATAAATTGGCTTCATTAAATCGTCATTTTCATATTGTATCGAACTAGTTTTAATGCTTATCTTTGCACAATAGTCCTTGAAGTTTTGTGGAAGATTTTTAGACCATAAAATAGTTATATTTGGTTCAGGAGAGGAATCCAAATTTTCTAAGGTATGTATAATTCTATAAGTTGTCTTTGTAACAAGTGATTTTGTTTCATCAAGCATTCCTGCCATTGCACATGTTACCCATGTTGGATCCCCGGAAAAAAGTTCATCATATTCTGGAGTTCGAAGATGTCTTACTAATCTTAACTTTATTATAAATTGATCAATTAACTCCTGTGCGTCAGCTTCAGTTATTAATCCTTGTTCTAAATCTCTTTCTATATAAATATCTATAAAAGCATCTACTCTTCCTAGACTCATTGCTGCCCCATTATTTTCCTTTATAGCTGCTAAATAACCAAAATATAGCCATTGTATTGCTTCTTTTGCAGTCTTAGCTGGTTTTGAAATGTCGAATCCATAAGAATTTGCCATTTCTTTAATTGATTTAAGTGCTTTAATTTGCTCGCTTACTTCTTCCCTTAATCTAATTAGATTTTCGCTCATCGGACCAATTAAAACTTTATCAAAATCATTTTGTTTTTGTTTTATTAAAAAATCAATTCCATAAAGCGCAACACGTCTATAATCGCCAATAATTCTTCCTCTACCATAAGCGTCAGGTAGCCCGGTTAATAATCCTGCATGACGTGCTTTTTTTATGGTTTCATCGTAAGCATCAAATACACCATCATTATGTGTTTTTCTATACTTTTTAAACTCTTCTATTTTTGTGTGCATGTCGTAGCCATAGATATTTAACTCTTTTTCGGCTAACTTGACTCCTCCATATGGATTTACAATTCTTTTTAAAACAGCATCTGTTTGTAAACCATATATAACTTCATCATTTTTATCAATATATCCTGGTTTAAATGATGTAATTCCAGAAAAATCATTACAATCTATATCTAATACATGTTTTATGTTTTCTTCTTTTAACGATTCCTGACATTTTTTCCAAACATTTGAAGTTTTTAGAGAAATTGGTTTTAAAAACAAATAATCATCAGTATATTCTTTATAATTTGTCTCTATAAAATTTTCAACATTAATTTCATTTTTCCATATATTGTCTTTAAAATTATACCATTCATTCATTATAAGTCACTCCTATTGTAATGATTATAACATCTATATCTTATTTTTGTAAATTGTTCCACAAAAAAATTCTAGCCTGATAAACTAGAACTTTTTCGAGTTTCTGAATAAACAACCCCAAAAATTATCAGTAATCGGAATCATTTCATAACCTATGTGAGTTTTCTTTCTCAATATACGTATATACTTAGTCGCGGTTATAATCCTTAAGGACATTCGCTTTTGTAGAATTACATGCGATCATTAACAAGATAGAAAACCATATTAACGCATCACACTGATTTCCATTATAGTCAAAATACCAAGTGTATATCCCATACACAATACATAGTTCTAAATCATTAAAAGTATGTATAACTAAAATCATTGACTACTCTCTACTAAGTAATTTAATTATAATTTTTTTCAAGTTTGTTGTCAATAGTTTAATTACTAAAATCAAAAATTATTGTTTTATTATCATCTAATTTAAGTTTTGAATCAAACTTTTTTCCGCTTTTGGAAGTAAACCCTTGTATTTTAGAGGAATAACCATTTTTTAAAATTAGTTGAGCATTTTTCTTTGATATTATTCTTGAGCAAATATTTAAATTAATCCTAAAATCACATTCTTTATAGTTTTTACAGCAATAGTTATACTTTGATCTAATTACATCATTTCCACATTTTGGACATTTTCCAATTATATCACCATAAAATCCAATATCGGTGTCTTGTTCTATATTTTGGTCGTCTTTTTTAAAAACAAGTTTTATTTCTTCTTTGGCAATGTTTACAGATTCTTCTATAGTCATCTCTTTACGAAAAACCTTTTTTAACGCCTGTCCTAACTCACTTGTTTTATATTTGTCCATTTGAATACCCATTTGGGTTAGTGAATTAATTAAAAATTCTCCTTCTGGTAAAATGGTATATGTATCATTTTTTAATGCTATATATTTACTTTTTATAGCGTTACTGATTATGCCAGTTCTTGTTGCTTCTGTGCCAAGTTCTAGACCTTGAAATATCGCTTTGTAATCTTCAGTATCGTCGATTTCTTCACCATTAATAGTGAAAATTTCTCCTTCTGGTAAATCGTCTAATTCTTTTTTTTCTTTTCTAAAGGGATTTATAAGATAATTAGTTAATGCTGCCGTCGTGTAATGTTTTGGTGGTGTAGTTTCTTTTTCCTTTGGAACAAATTTTATATTTATTTCGTCTCCTATATTTATGTTGGGTAATATTTTATCTTTCGCATTGTATTTATCATATTTAGTCCATCCTCGTTGTTGTATAATGTTTCCTTTTAGTACAAATTCCTCATAATCACCGACCTTTATACTAATTTCCGTTTTTTGAATTTTGCAAGGTTCTTTACAAAACACAGCAATAAAACGCTGAAAAACAACTTGATAAACTTTAAATTCCTCTTCAGTCAAATTTTCTTTCTTAGGTATTTTATATGTTGGAGTTAAAGCTGAGTGAGATTCGATTTTTGAGTCATCAAATATTGCCTTTTTATCTTTAAATTCTACGGGATATCCTATTTTGGATATTGTTGACAATATCGTTTTTACCTTGTCCTTTTCATTTGCGGCTAAATATTCTGAGTTCGTACGTGGATATGTTAAATAACCGCTTTCATAAAGTTTTTGAACAATAGATAGTGACTTTTCCATGGACATTTTATACCTTTTACCAAGTTGATTTTGTAGTTTACTCAAAGAATAAAGTTTTCCAGGGTTTAAAATATCTTCTTTTATTTTTTTGTTTGTTACGACGGCTTTACTTTGATTATATTTTTCACACGTTTGAAGACAAATATTTTTTTTACTTTTTTCAAATTTTTCTTTACTATTTAATTCAATTTCTTCACCATTAGTTATTTCTTTGCTAATCATTCCATAATATATGTCAGGTTTAAAATTTCTAATTTCCATATCTCTATCGTAAATAGCCTTAACTATTGGAACAATGACTCTACCAACTCGCAATAAAGTTCCAGTTTTTAAAGTAGCATATCTTGTTAAATTGACTCCATAAAGCCAATCTATGTAAGTTCTAGCAAAGCCCTCATTTGCTAGATTATCATATTCTTTTTCGTCTTTTAAATTTTTCAATTCTTCGTTAATTGTTATATCCGTTTGATCTGGAAGCCATATTCTTAAAAATCTTTTATCCTTTTCTAGGGCATTTTGAACGATTAATCTTACAATAATTTCTCCTTCTCTATCTGAATCTCCTGCATTAACAATAGTATCTACATCTTCACGATTGCATAACTCTTTGATAAGTTTAAATTGTTTTTCAACACCATTTTTTGAATAGTTTTCATTGTTTTGAACGAGTTTATATTTAAAATTTCTAGGAAAGCAAGGAATATTATCTAACTTCCATTTATAATCAGGATTTTCTTCATAATCTTCAATATCGGATAATGTAAATAGATGACCATAAGCATTTACAATGATATATTGACTGTTTTGATAATATCCATTTGTCAACTTCATATTTCCTATTGCTGAGGCAATTGCTCGACAAACAACTGGTTTTTCCGCAATAATAAGTATCATTTTTTTCACATCCAAACTAATAATGATTATATCATATTTATTTGAATTTGTGTTTTATTCGTTATCCAAAGTAGAAATTCATAATTTTATGGTTAAAGATATTTATAGGAGGTATTATAATGTATGACATAATAAATGCTTTTTATAATTGTAAAAAAATTGGGTGGATAAAGAACGAAGGACACGGATTTAATTCAGTTGGTCGAACATTTGAGAAAATGGTTGGGATTAAAGAAAATTCAAGTCCTTTGGCAGACATAAATGGATTTGAAATAAAGGCAAAATGCAGTAAGATACACTCGAATATTACTCTTTTTAGTTGTTCACCATTTAATTATAGTGACGTTGACTGCTTTAGATCAACTTTAGGAAAACCCGATGAAACAATACGAGAATCAAAGGTATTGTTTTTGTCAGTTTGGAATAAGGAAAGTATTCTCATAAACGAAGAATGGCTTTTAAAATTAGTTATAGATGAAAATTTTGGTATAATTAGTATTAAAGTTTATAATAAATATACTAATGAGTTTGTTACTGAAGTTATATGGCTTTTTGAGCAACTGGAACAGAGAATAAACGAAAAGTGTAAAAACCTAGTATTTATAGAGGCAGATCGAGGAATTAAAGATAACCAAATTTTTTTAAATACAATAATTTATCTTTTTATGAAATAAAATCTATTAGTACATTTTATAGACTCATCAAAGATGGAATAATTAGTATCACTTTCAATATAGGAGTCTATAAAAGCGGCAAAAATTTTGGAAAGCCCTACAATCACGGGATTAATTTTTGTATTAGAGAAAAAGACATTAATCTTCTTTATAATAAAATTTTAAATATAAATTAATACTATACAAAAAAATGCTTGATTTTTTAAAAAACAAGCATTTTTTATTAAAATTCGAAAAGTTCGAATCAAATTTCAAATGGTCGAGAAGACAGGATTCGAACCTGCGACCCCTAGTTCCCAAAACTAGTGCACTACCAAGCTGTGCTACTTCTCGATTTAATATGGTGCGCCCAAAGGGAGTCGAACCCCTAACCTTTAGATCCGTAGTCTAACGCTCTATCCAATTGAGCTATGAGCGCAGAAAATATGCACACAAATAAATTACTATTTCATTATATCATAAAATTTTAAAATTACAAGTATTTTATTTATAAAAATAAAAAAGTACAAAATGTACTTCATTGTCTAAAATGGTGTCCCGTTGGGAATTCGAATCCCAGACCCTCTGATTAAAAGTCAGATGCTCTACCAGCTGAGCTAACGGAACAAATATATGGTTGCCTCGGAAGGGTTCGAACCTTCGGAATGTCAGAGTCAAAGTCTGATGCCTTACCACTTGGCTACGAGGCAATTAAAGTGGTGGAAGGTCATGGATTCGAACCATGGAACCCTAGAGAACAGATTTACAGTCTGCCGCGTTTGACCACTTCGCTAACCTTCCATAAGTGGTGCCGACAGAGGGAGTCGAACCCCCAACCTACTGATTACAAGTCAGTTGCGCTGCCAGTTACGCTATGTCGGCAAATGGTGGGCGATATAGGACTCGAACCTATGACCCCCTGCTTGTAAGGCAGGTGCTCTAACCAACTGAGCTAATCGCCCGCTTATGGTGCCTAAGGCCGGACTTGAACCGGCACGAGCTTTAACACTCGCAGGATTTTAAGTCCTGTGCGTCTACCTATTCCGCCACTTAGGCAGCACCAAACGGTGTCAATCAAGACTATTTGAGTATATCGCAATTTTTATAATAAATCAATACTAATATTCAAAAACTATATATAAAATTTTAATATACAAATGGTGGCTCCAGCGGGAATTGAACCAGCGACACAAGGATTTTCAGTCCTCTGCTCTACCGACTGAGCTATGGAGCCAAAAAAAATGGCGGTCCGTACGGGATTCGAACCCGTGATCTTCTGCGTGACAGGCAGACGTCATAGGCCTCTAGACTAACGGACCATGGTTGCGGGAGTAGGATTTGAACCTACGGCCTTTGGGTTATGAGCCCAACGAGCTACCGGACTGCTCTATCCCGCGATATTTAATGGCGGAGGAAAAGGGATTCGAACCCCTGCGCCGTTTCCGACCTGCTGGTTTTCAAGACCAGTCCCTTCAACCAGACTTGGGTATTCCTCCAATTTTAGTCTTCCGACATGAACAATTTGATTATAGCATATTACTTTTTAGTTAGTCAACATTTTTTTATAAATTGTTAAATTATTTATTCTTTTGTAACTATTTAGATATAGCCAAGTAAAACCAGAATAATTTTGACGTTCTTACTTTTCATTAAAAATAATTCTTTACTATTGAATATCTTACATATGTACTATTATATGACTTATATCTCTATTAATACTCTTTTTTATCATTTTTAATATACGCATACGCGAATTGTTTTCAGTTTATTCATACTTATGAAACACACGAATATAATACTTTTGTTTTCATTTTATATATTCTTAGATTTTGTTAACTTATACAATTATCAATTCTAACATCAAATCTTTTATAAAATATAAATGATTTTCTTTATGTTTTTTTAATTTTCTATAATGTAGATTTTATTGTTTTATTTTCTTTGACGCTGGTGTTATTATTCCATCATATTTATTTTCATATTCTTTTATTTCATTATTACTAAACTCTTTATTAGAATTAACCAATATTTCTTTAACATATTTAATACTCTTTTTATTATCACACTAAAAAATCAGTGAATGTATCATAGATAATTACATTGTATGTCCCCAATTCTAAACTTAGTATTTTTATAAAACTATCATAAGTTACATCTGTATAAAATTTTTCTAGTAAAATATTATTAGAATTTGAGTAATACTTAAAAGTATATCTTTTCAACGTACGGCGTGTGGTTTTATTTCTATGCCAATAGTATATTTTATTCTTTTTTGAATTCCTTTTTAATATATAACGAAATATTCTAACTTCTATTTTATTATTACTAATTGATTCTTCTATTATTTCTTTTGAACTATTTTGCCCAGCATGTCATAACTGACCCACCACTTTTTCTATCTAGTTTAACTCTGGGATTATAAAGGTTTGGTCCTCAATTTTTTTGATTTTATCTATCGGTACTAGATGATTTAGATAAGTTTTATCGCTTTGATTTTTTGAGTCTATTAATTTCCTGTAATTCATTATTTACTTAATGAGCGTTATTTAATTTATTTTAAGTCTTTTATTTTTAAATTTAGCTTATAAAGTAGTAATAAGCAAATACTTATTTTCAATTAAAAGTTAATATAATTTATTATTTAGTTCTTTGAACTTATGATAAAAATATTTAGTAAAATCTTTTTTATAAAGTTTATATGCCATAACTGTTATAATTTCCTCAATATCAATAAATAATAAATGAGACAATAAAGCAACATCACATTAATAGTCCATTTAATATCTAATTAGTCACATAATTTCAGACAATATGCTAGCAAATACATTGACAAACAATAGAAATTACAATAAAATCAAGTTGGAAGCTTAATAGCAACCTCATTTTACAAAATATAATTTATAAGATATGGAAGCGATTTGATGAAAACTAATCAACACATTACAAAAAAGAATGGTGAATGGCGAGTTATTGGCGAAAGAAATAAAAAAGCCACAAAAAAATTTGCTACTCAAAAAGAGGCAATAGATTATGGTAGAAAAGTTGCTATAAACCAACAATCAGAACTTGTTATACATGGAGTAAATGGTAAGATTAGGGATAAGGACTCATATGGTAATGACCCAATCCCGCCTAGAGATACTAAAATGTAAAAAAAGATACTAATTGATGTTAGTCCTTAGATTTTGTGAAAAAACTCTTAGTATGATCTTCGTTTAATTATAGCTTAAAGTTTGAGTATTATTGTCAAAATTTTTTGATAATAATGTAAACAAGTGTATAATTATTAAAAAGATTTTTAAAACACTATAACAAAATATAGCGTTTTTTTATACATTATTTCTTAATAAATACAACTGTGTGTTTATTTATGATTTAATTATTTTTTTAATGCGTATTGAAGCATAGTTCTTTCATGCTCCACGTCTTCACTGTTAATCTGCAGTATCTTCTTCCTTACGTAATTCCGTTATTTTTTCTTCTATCCAAATTGGTAAATGCTGTTTTAGTGGAGAAAATCCCCTTACTGATTCTATTATTTTTTCGTCACTATTTTTTCGGTAATTAATATCTTTTATTGATAAAATGCATTTTTTTTCATTCTCATTGACCTCTAGTATTTCAACGAATATTTTTTCTCCTATAGTTGCATATTCATTAGTATTTTTTACAAAACCATTTATTATTTGAGAAATGTGTATCAATCCATAATATTCGTTGGAAAGTTTCACAAAAATACCATAGTTTTCTATACCAGTTACAACACCTTCAACAACATTTCCGACTCTAATGTCTTCCATAATTGCACCTCTTCGTTATTATACCAAATATTCTTTACATTGTAAAAACTTTTGGTTATAATCTTATTGGTGATTACAATGAATAAACTTGATATAGAAAAGAAAATAGAAGAAATAATTTTACAAATTCGTCCATATATAAATGACGATGGCGGAGATATTGAATTTATTAAATATGAAGATAACTATGTTTTTGTAAAGTTTTATGGTTCTTGTATAAATTGTATGTATAAAGATTATACAATTCAAGACAATCTTTATGAGACTATAAAGTCAGAAATTCCTGAAGTCAAAGGAGTAATTAGTGTAGATTTATAATTATTTGGTTACCTATCTATTAATATCCAATCTATATAAAAGGTTCTTTTATTTTGATCAAAACAAATATCATATATATTATTTAATAGCATTTTATATTGTTCTATTGAAGCTATAATTTTATTAAAGGCACTTGAATCTATTGAATCTGTTGTTACATTTTGTTGAAACAAATCAAAGTAGAATGTAGGAAACAGCATTCTTGCAAATAATATTTCAGCATCATCAGATGATATTTTAGAATTATTTATAATTTTTCTTAGTTCTTCCTTTGGAAGAATTTTGTTTTTAAAAAAGCAGCTTTTTATATACTCAGCAACATCCCTAGATTTGTAGTCTACGATAAAGTTGGTCGGATCAAAATAATTTATAGTATTGTTTGGATAATACATTCTTTTGTGGCATAGAAAACTTTTGGCACATGTTTTTTTCTTTTCACATCTTTTCATAATACTTATCGCATTCTCAGCCATTCCACAAAAATAATTAAAACTTTGAATCAATATTTTTTTATTTTGACCAAAATTTATCAATTGTTTTTTTAAATATTCTAATTTTTCTATCCATAAGTCACTTGTGACGACACTACTATTAATTGTTGTTAACTGTGGTTCAAATGCGTCATATAAATTATGTTGTCCTTTAAGTACACGCATTAATATAAAATTACTAGAATCGATTTCTGTTATTATAGTGCCTGAATTATTTGAAATTATTTCAAAGTAGTCATTATTAGTAAATAAACTCGTATTTGTATTATATATTTTCTTTAATATATAAACATTATTATTGGATTCAATTATAGAATATTCTTCATAAGAAACAATATTATCTATAAATAAATTGTAAAAAAATTTTATTTTACTTTTCATACTAAGATTATATTTATTTACTTAAAAAAAAGAACCATATTGTTCTTTTTTAATTAAAGGCATACTAAAAGGATGGTTTTATCATCCTTTGTGATTTTTTCTTTTATCAAATTTATTGTCTACCAACATCATTTGACAAAGAAACATTTTTACGCAACATTTTTTATTTGTGAATCATCTGCAGGTAAGGTTGATGGCCCCAATCCTGTTATTTCAAACTTTGACTCTTGCTTTCCAATAAAATTGTCAGGCATAACTACAGGTTCTTCTTTTTCTCTTGAACTATTTTCCGTAAATACACCATTATTTACAGGAGTTTGTCCAATATTTTGTATAGCTACATATCCATTTTTTTCTTGCTCTGGTTTTGGTTCACTATCAAACTCATCTAACTCGTCATCAGGAAATACTAATTCATTTGTAAAATTGTTTGAAGGAAATCCCTGCGGCATTTGTAATTGTTCGTTCGGAGTTTGCAATTGTTCATTCTTACTTTCTTCGGCATTTCCCAAATTTAAAGCATTGTTTTCAGTATTACCAAATGAATTTAAAATGGTATTTTCATTATTTGTTTTCACTTCTTTATAATCTTTTTTTAGATTTTCAACATATTTAATTATAATATTTAATGCATTTTCTACCTCAGATATAGAAGGAATTTCTTTGATATCATCTGATGCTTCATTATCTTTAGTAACAGCTGTAGTATTTACATGAGTTTCCGATATAACATTATTGTCATAAGCGCTATTTGTTATATAGTTTGCCATAGGATTATATTCTTCATCATGAGAAATATCATTTTTTAAAGGAACTGCACTTTTGGCTTGTTCATCCTCATTGTTATTCAACGGATTGTTTATTTCTATGTTTGATGTTGGTGCAATCAATTCATTGTTAAACATATCGGTATTTTCTGTTTGACTGTTTTCGTTTGTATTTACACTTTCTTCTACACTTTCAGAAGATTTTTTTTCTTCTGAATCGCTAACATTTTCACTTAAATTATCATTAACAATAGTGTTTGTTATATTATTAGTATTTGTTATAACATCTTCAGACATATTGCCAATCATTTGAAGTTTTTGGTTTACTGTGTCTTTTATACCATTTTTAAATATTGCTGGTATTGCAAACGCTTTTCCCATGACATTTTCTAGAGCAATTTGTGGAATTGGCAAGATTTCTAATGAATCAGCCTGTTTTTTCCCCATCATAGCAATCGCATTTTTAACTTGACCATGTGTTTCTTCCGTCATGTTTCCATTAACAATATTATTATTATCATCTAACTCTAAAGCATATATTTTTAAATACTCATTCATCCCATTATATGGTTCATTATATGTGTACAATAGAACTTTTCTATTGGCTTCATTTAACTTAAAACATGCTAAACTTTCAATCATTTTTATCTTTTCCCTTCTTCACTTTTTTTAATAAAAAGTATCTACAACCATATGCACAATTTTCTTCTATATATTTATCAATATATTTTATGTCGTTAATAATTGTTACACTTTTATTATTTGAGTCATAGAATCCTTTTAATCTCAATTTTCCATATGCCCAATCACCAAATATGTAGTCAAATGGTTCATAATAGTCAGTATATTTCTCAACTATAGTCTTTTCATCAAATCCATCTCGATTATTTTTAATTAGACTATATTCATTATTATCTAAAGTTAAATTCATTATCTTCCTCCCAATTGAAATAACACTATTATTCCCACCATTAATTCAGTTGCGACTATGCTTAATAACATTAGTTTATCAACAAATCCACTACCAGTTGTTAGATACAAATTAAATTTTTTAAAAAAACTAACTTCTTCTTTTTGAAACTTTTGCTTTTTATTTTCCTCAATTGCATTATTAACCTCACTTATCTCGTAAGCTGATAAACAAGCTATTGTTCTAATATCGAAGCCATATGTAGAATATTCTTCCCTACTCAATAAATTTGGATTTATTCCAATCATTTCAATTTGAGTATCAGTTAAATTTTCTTTTGTATCTAACCAATATCTTTTTATTATATTTACATTATTATTTGAAAACATACTATTGAATGAACAATTATTATCAAATATCCTACCTAAATTTTCTAGTTCGTCGTTCGTTAATTTTTTCACTTTCGAGCGTTTTTTTAACATTTCAACGATGATTTTTTCTATTTCTTCGATGATACCTTCGGCCATTTTTTCTGATTTAAATTTTTCCATAAAATCATAATATTTTTGCATATAACTTATAAATTTTTTTAGATCAGTATCTTTTAAATCATACATCAAAAGATTGCATTCAAATGCCTTTTCATTATCAATTTTATAAGGCAATAATATTGATTTTTCACCATAAATTATAGTTAAGGCACTAATAATGAGCATTTCAAACTTGTACATCTTATTATAATGTTCACCATTTTTATTTAAAATGTAAGAATCTATTCCATGTTCAATTGCCTGATTTATAAAAAACTTCTCAGAGTATATTTCCATTATAATCACCCTACTATAAAATAATACCACATATATATAAATTAATCTAGTGTATGTTATTTTTGTTTTTTGAGGTTAATTTTCTTATTAACATATTAAAATTTCCTTTTTGTAGCTAAATTATGTTGAAATGGTTCCAGACTTTTGAAAAATAGATCCTCCATATATATTGGGAATAGAACCATTTATTACTTTTGAACCTAGTTCTAACTTATATTGATTATAAACTTTTTGGACTTTATATGGCAATATAAGTTTTTGTTCAAGATCAATAGTTAATGTCACTTTTAATAACGCATTATTAATTCCATATTCACTTATCGACGTTTCTATTGTACCTAACACATGCTCATAAAAACTTATTTTTATGGGTATTTTAGGGCCTATAGAAGAGAATAAAACACCATCATCTGATAAACCTAGTGGGATTGATAAATATAAATTTTTTTTATATGCCTGTAATTCTTTATGATTTTGAAAATTACTTATATTTCCATTTTCTAATTCAAGTATGGATGATTGAATTTTTTTGACTATGTCATACATTATGTCATAAGCGTAGTTGTAATCAACATCAACCATTAAAATTTCTTCTTTTGAATTTTGTGTTATTTTTATTAATTTACTTAAATCAGCTGTTATAGGCGCAATATTATTTTTTATGTATAGTGTTGTTATTTCTTCTAATTTTGTAGAAGCAACGTCTATAATTTTAGGACTTATTTTTTTGTTATAGTTATTTAATAAAAAAACACATATTAAAAATATAGATATTAATATGAAATTTATATATATATTTTTCTTTTTTTTAGTTTTGAATTTTCTCATACTAAATATTATGAAAAAAAAAGAAATGTATAAGCATTTCTATCCAAACAATCCCAAATCTAGTATATTATTTACAATATATACAGCACCAAATATTAAAACTAAAATTACTATAAAAATTATTATCTTTATAATTATAGTACTCTTATCATTATATGAAATATCAGCAAATTCTTTTTGATACTTTTCAGTGTCAATTTTAGTAACTGTTACTGTTGGTTCTAACGAATCATCATTATCATTTTTTTCCATTTTATCAACACTTGCATTTTCTTTAGAGTTAGACGATAAATCACTTAGCAAATCTAAATTTTGACTAATTTCTTTTTTAGAATATTCTTTTTCACTATTACGATTGCATAATTCTAATTGAGTAATAGTATTAATTAAATTCTTCAAGTTTTCTTCTTCTTGTTGTCTTTGAGAAGATAATGGTTCAGAAGTTTTTTTTATTTCAAGATCAAGATTATTAAGAATCTCATATTGAGTATCCCTAACTTTTTTTAATCTCTCTTTTGTGTAATCAATATTTTTTCCTTGCTTAGCTTTTTCAATAATTGCATTAATATCGTATTCTTTTGTATCTTCAGTTATGTCATCTTCATTTTTAAATTCAAAATTTGGAACTTCAATACTCTTTCTTTTTGGTGAATTGGCGCTATATCGATTATCAAGATATCTTTTAACATTTTTTACACTTATAATATCATCAGCATTATCACTAATTATTGAAACATTAGAATTAACATCGAAATCCGTAATCATGCTATTTTTTACATTATCATAAAGTGCAGAGTTTTTTTGAGTTCTTGAATTATACGGCTTATTTTCTGTACTATATCTATCCATTCTTGATTGCATAACACAATACCACCTTACTAATAAGATTTTATCATAATATCATAAATTTGAAAACATATGTTGTTTTTTTTAGAGTTAATTTGTATAATTTTATTTAGAAAAGAGGAAATATATGAAAGTTGTTAAAGTAAATAAAGATAAGTGTTTTGGATGTGGAGCTTGCGTTTCTATAGCACCTCAAAATTTTGACTTTGATAAAGATGGACTATCTAAAGTCATAAATAATGATATAACTGATGAGGCTATTGAAGCATGTGATGTATGTCCTGCCTTTGCAATCGAGATAGTTGACGATTCTAGTGAATTAGATGAGGAAAACTGTTTGGGATGTAATGGCCAATGTTGTTGTTCAGACAATTGTGGATGTGGTGGCAACTGTGAATGTGAAAACAAATAAAAACGTTTTTTTAGACGTTTTTTATTTGCTTTCTTCTATGTATGTCTTGCTTTTGTGCGGTTCATCCCTCAAAAGATTGTTATAATTTTGTTGTCTTAAAGCTTCGTATGTAACGATGGCAACTGTATTTGAGAGATTCAAGGCTCTAACATTATCAGTCATCGGTATTCTTAAACATTTATCTAAATGAGGTTTTAATAAAACAGGAGGTATTCCCGTTGATTCTTTACCAAATACGAAGTAAATATTCTCGTTACTATTAGAATAATCAAAATCTGTGTGAGGTTTATGACCATATCTAGTTAAGTAGTAAAACGTACCTTTGTTTTTTTCATAAAATTCATCAATGTTTTCATATACCGCATAATCACATTTATCAATATAATTTACTCCACTTCTCTTTATATATTTATCATCCAATGAAAAACCAAGAGGTTTTATAAGATGAAGTTTTGAATTTGTTGCAACGCATGTACGCATGATATTTCCAGTATTTCCAGGTATCTCTGGCTCAAATAATACAATATTTATCATTTTATCACTCCTTATAAAAAGCAAGTATTAACTTGCTAGTCCATTTTGATCTATATAATTTTTAAAAACATTTTTTTCTAAATATCCTTTTTTAGAGTTGCTTACATATTCAACAACACCATTTTTATAAAATACAACTGCAGGAAGCGAACGTATTTCACTATTCTCCTTCAATTTTAAAACTTTATTCAAACTATCTAAATAATTTTCATCATTTAAGTAGTCTTTCATATCAAGATACATAACATTATCTAATAAATTAATTTTTTTTAAGTATTTTTCTATTTCTTTTTCATTCTTATGAACCTGTATGTCCCCTGTGTAACTAATTACTAAAAAAGTATCAGCATTAATCTCTTTTAAAGCATTTTTAATATCAGTATACAAAATTTCATTTGTAGCTAGTGGGCTTTTATTAACGTCATCTTTTTCGACTTTATTAAAAACACTTATTGCTGAGAATATTGCGCATCCAATAAGAACGCATATACCCAATATTAGTATATAATGATTTTTAATCCTGTTTTTTTTGTTCTTCATGAATTCACCTTCTAACTATATTTTAACAAAATATGCTTTCTTCTACAACAACAATAGCGTATTAACATGCTATTTTACATTTTGACTTACTGGATTAACATGTACCACAGTTAAATATATTTCATCTAAATCTGTTATTTCTTTTTCAAGATTATTGGCTATCTCATGGCTTTGAAAAGTTGTTAAATTTCCATCTACAAATATGGTTATGGATATTTGATATTGGTATCCAACGGGTGTAGAATTTAAGTGATTAAAATTTTCAATCTCTTTATGTTTTTTTACTATTTCAGTTATTTTTTCTCTTAGGCTTTCATCTATTCCTTTATCCATTAAAACATCATAAGCTTCTTTAAATAATTTTATGGCAACAAACATTATCCATGTAGAAACTATTATTCCCACAATAGAATCAACAAAAGTAATTCCATAATATCCAAATATACTTGCTATTAAGTTAAATGTTGTTAAAACACAATCGTTTCGATGGTCGTTCGCATTTGCTTGGACTAACAAACTTTGATATTTTTTTGCAATTTTATTGGTATAAATATATAGAGCAAATTTTATAATTATTGTTAAGATACACACAATAATCAAATATATTGAGAAAGCATATTCTTTACTTATAAACAATGATTTTATTGACGAAAATATTACTTGTACAGAAAAATATAGCATAATGATGCTTATTAATAATGAAAATATATATTCGGCCTTACCATGACCTAAATTGTGATCTTCATCAGCTTTTTTGGATGCTATTTTATTACCAAAGAAAGTCATTGCCGAAGATACTATATCGCCAGCTGAATTTAAAGTATCTGATAACATTGCTTGAGATTTACTTATTATACTCACAATTAATTTCATTACTAATAATATTATATTTCCAATAATACCTAATAAACTTGCTAAATTCGTATCCTTATATCTATTCATGGTTATCTCCTCGTTTTCTTATTATACCATGTAATTTTATGTATATAAATACTAATATGGGACACCATATATTATGGAGGGATGAATATGACACAAAAAGAATTAAATTATATTGAAGATTTTTATAATCACGAACTACTTACAAAAGAAGTTCTTCTTAATTCATTAGAAGACATTAAAAATAAAGAGTTTGAAAAACTTATAAATTGTCAACTTAATGAACATGAAAAAATAATCAAAGAAACTTTAAAGTTAATGGAAGGTGAATGTTAATGAATGATAAATACATAATGGAAAACATTTTAACTTTAACAAAATCAGTTATAACACTTGCATTAAATGGTGCCGTTGAATCAAGCAACGAAAAAGTGTTAAAACTATTTAAAACATCTTTGAACAACTTATTGGAGATGCAAGAAAATATATATAAAGAACTAACTAATCAAAACATATATAAAATACCTAATGTTAAAAAAACTGATATTGCAAAAATCGTTACAAAGTTAAAAAGTGATAACTAGAAATAAAAATACTGATTAATTTTTCAGTATTTTTTATTTATCAATAATGGAAAACAATTCTTCCCAATGTTTCATTTTTTCAGTTAATTCTAAATTTAAATTTTCTATTTTTTTCATAATGGTTTGCATTTTATTAAAATCAGAATAATTTTCTTCAACAAAAGTACTTTGCTTTAGTTCATCTATCTTTAATTCTAGTTTAGCAATTTCATTTTCTAGTTTGTTTATTTCTTTTCTAACTTCTTTATCATTATTTTTTGGTTTATTCTTTGGTTCTAAAATCTTAGAAGCAAGTGTATTATTTGCGCTTGATGATTCAATTTTAGTGTTTTTTTCTAGGTATGTATCATATGAGCCATCAAAACAGGTAACATTATTATCTTTAATGATAATCAATTTAGTTGCCAACTTTTTAACAAAATATCTATCATGCGAAATAAAAATAATAGTTCCTTGATAATCTACTAAAATTTGTTCTAAGTATTCTTTAGTTTTCATATCAATATGATTAGTAACCTCATCTAAAATAAGTAAATTGGGTTTATATGCAAATATAATAGATAATTTTAATCTGGCTTTCTCGCCTCCACTTAGAACATTAACTTTTTTAAATACATCTTCTCCTCTAAATAAAAACAAAGCTAAATATGATCTTACCTCTTGTTCTAATAATGAAGGATGATTTTTTTTAAACTCATCTATAATTGATAAATTTTCATCAGAAAAGCCTAATGTTTGATCAAAATATCCAGGATTAACATGTAAACCATAACTAACTTCACCAGAAATAGGAGTAAGTTTTCCTGTAATAGTTTTCATAAGAGTCGATTTTCCACATCCGTTGCGCCCTATGATTGCAACTTTATCACCTTTTTCAACTTCGAAATTTACTTTAAATAAAGGTTTGTCATAACCAACTTCAAGATTACTCATTTGAAGAATTTTTTTGCTTGATGCGACAAAGTCGTTATAATTTATTTTTAATGTTGACTTATTGATGTTGTTAGGCTCTTCAATAATATTCATTTTTTCAATTTGTTTTAATTTTGATAAGGCCATACTAGATTTAGATGGCTTATTTCTAAATCTTTCATAAATCTCGGTTAATCTTTTAATTTCTTTTTGTTGAAACTCATATTCTTTTTTTAATTTTTCATAATTTAATTTTTTTTGTTTTTCAAAATAATCATAGTTTCCAGCATATTTTATTACTTCACCATAATCGATATCATATATTGTATCGACGATTCTATTTAAGAACATTCTATCATGACTAACAACTATTAAGGCTTTTTTATATTTCGATAAGTATTCTTCTAACCATTCTACAGTTTCCATATCCAAATTATTTGTAGGTTCATCTAAAATTAATAGATCCGGTTTTGATAATAGCAGCTTAATAAATGCAATTTTAGTCTTTTCTCCACCAGAAAAGTCTCTTACATATTTTTCTTTATCACCTTCAACAAAACCAAATTTTGTTAACATTAATTCATATTCTTTTTTATATGTATAACCACCTAAATTTTTATATTTATTTAATAACTCATCATATTTCTCTACATCATTTGTTAACAAACCACTTTCTATTTTTTGTAGTTTTCTTTCTATTTCAATTATTTCACTAAATGACTCCAAAATAACATCAATTAATTTTTTATTATCATTGATACTTATTTGACTTAAATAACCTATCTTAAATAAACCATTCTTTATTATTTGAAATTTTTCTGTACCAATTCCTTCTGAAAAAAGTTCATTATCAATAATCGCTTTTAATAAAGTGGTTTTTCCTGCTCCGTTTTCTCCGACTATACCAATTTTAGATTTTTCATTTATATCAAAATTAATATATGTTAGTATATCATTTCCATTTAAAGTAATAGCCGCATTTCTAATTACTATATTCATATACTCACCTTTATATATTTTAAATAATTTGTATTGTTAATTTCCTTAAATTTTTTTATATTTTTTATTTTCGAATGATTAATTAGTTTCATATATTGTTCAATTTTAAAACCTATATATTCATTTTTTTCCATCATATAAAATATAAGATTTTCTTCATTTTTTGAGTCAAAACGAATATCAATGTTCTTTTCATTAATTGTTCTTCTTAAATAATCTTTTATAAATTCTATTGCAATATCATTTAGATTAGCAGAGAATATCAATATCTTCTCCTTAAAGTCATCAAAATCATAACACTCTCTTAAGTATGTCTTATTACCTTTTTTCCTTGTCAATTTATAGCACACTTCAAAGTTTTCGCCGATAAATGTTGTTGGATAATCAATTATAACTTCATTTTTGCAATAACTACATTTAAATTTAAAAATTTTTCTCGAAATTACGTCTTTAAACTTACTTTCATCTATTTGTTCAAGCATTTTTATTTTGATGTTTTTATTACATTTTGGACAATTTATTGTTTGTTCTTTATATTGCATTGTCAACCATTCCTTGCTTTGAAAATAATTATACCATAATTTCATGTTTTATAATATAATAATGAACAGGAAGTGATAGCAGTGAAAAAAATACTAATTATTATTTTGTCTTTGCTCGTTTGTTCATGTTCAAAGGTTAAAGATATAGGAATTCCTGAAGAAAAAAATTATGATATTAATTTAGGAGAAAATACTTTTAACGTTTATGATAAAGTAACTATAAAGAGTTTAATAAACGATAAAAATATTGAACTATTAAACGAAAATGATCTAATTGATACCAAAAACATTGGAAAAAATAGTATTATTATTAAATATAAACATGGTAACAAAACATATAAAAAAGATATAAATTATATGGTTATTGATGGAGTTGCACCAATACTTATAAATGTTCCGTCAACTCAATCGGCTATATTGAATTCAAATTATAACCCTTGTGATAAAGCTGTATTTGTTGATAACTATGATAAAAAACCTACTTGTGATATTGAAGGAGAATATGATTTGTCTAAAGTTGGTAATTATGATTTAAAATATATTATAAAAGATTCTTCTAATAATACAATTTCCAAAAAGTTAAACTTAATTGTTAAAGAGCAAACTTCTACAACAGTGTCTACCGCAAAACCATCTACGCCAACAGTACGAAAAAGATATAATTTCAATGATGCAATAGCAAATTTTAAAAATGATAATACCCTTATAGGAATAGATGTTTCAAGATATCAAGGCGACATTGATTATGAAAAAGTTAAAAATGCTGGTTGTGAATTTGTTATGATGAGAATTGGAGTACAATCAGGTTTTAAAAAGGAGTTATCAATAGATTCTTATTATTTAAAAAATATTGAAAATGCAAAAAAAGCTGGATTAAAAGTTGGTGTTTATTTATATTCAACTGCTGTAAATGATAAAATAGCTAAGGAACAAGCCGAATGGGTTATAAAAACTTTAAATGGCACTGAGCTAGATTTTCCAATTGCCTTTGACTGGGAAAACTGGCAATATATTAGAGAATATGAAATAAGTTTATATGATCTTTCAAGTGCTTACTTAACTTTTGCAAACTATATAGAAGAACATGGATATAAAGCAATGCTTTATGGTTCAAAATATTATTTAGAAAATATGTGGATGGATAAAGGAAATTATCCTGTGTGGTTAGCACATTATACTGAAAAGACAAATTATTCAAGCGATTATATAATGTGGCAATTTTCTCAAATAGGCGAAATTGATGGAATAAACTCAGATGTTGATTTGAATGTCTATTATATAAAATAAAAAATGTTTACAATGACGTAAACATTTTTTTTATTCTGTAGTTTCAAATTCTTTATACCACTTAGTTATTAAATCGTTACGGAAAATATCATTTCTTAAATACTCTTGATATTCATTCTTATTTAACATATCCTCTTTACTTCGCTTAAATTCAAGAAATCTTCTTTCAATCTTTAAATCGTCAATATATTTTAATAGCATTGCTATTTTATAATCAATACATTCTTTATTTAAATCATATTTTATTTGAATATCATTGTTTTTAAATTGATCATAATTATTTTCTAAATCGTATTCACTAGTTATATCAATGGTATTCACTTGATAATTCTTTATTTTAGATAAATAATAAGTGATGTCTTCTTTAAATGTATCTTTTATCTTGTTAATTTCTTCACGATCTGAAGATAACATATTGTATAACTCATCGTATTCATCGTTCATAATCTACACCCCTAATTTCTTTGCTGATTCTTTTTCCAAATTTGCCAATTTATCTACTTGTTTCATTAAACTTTGATATATTTCTTCATCAATTTGTCCACTTTGATATGCCTTCTCTATGCTTTCAGTTAAATCCGATTTAGCATATTCAAACTTTATACTATATCCAACAATTTCAGCTTTGTTAACATTATATTCAATATTAAGAATTATCTTTTTTAACTCAATTATTTTTTCATTCAAAGTATTTATTATTGAATTATTTGGTATTAATTTTACTAAATTTTTCTTTTCTTTTAGCATCATTTCTATTTCTTGTAACGAAATATGAGCTTCTGCAAAATCATTGTCACTTATTAAGCGTTTACTTACTTCATATTCCAACTGATCCAACACCATTTGAACTTCATTTAACTCTACTTCATTTTCGGCTAATTGAATTTGTTTTTTTAATTCTCCTATTTTTCCCATAATAACATCAACATAGTCTTCGGCATTATTTTTAAATATATATATTTCTCGTTCTCTTTTAGGGATTAAATTAGTTTCTATATCCATTGCTAGCATATTGATTTGGTTGCTTAATCCTTTAGAAGTTGCTTCTAATTTCAATTGTTCAAATTCTTTCTTTAGATTATCCAAATCTTCTTTTGTTGATGATGACATTATTGCATTTGATAGTCGTCTTAATTGATTTACATAGTATTTTTCTTGATTGGAATATTCAGGATTTTCTGCTAGTGCTTCTATTTCTCCTTGACTTAAAATTATTGGAATATCAAGAGTTGTCTCTAATTCAGATGAACCATTTAATTCCATTGCTATTTCAGTTACTAAGGCTGGATTTTCTTTTGTTCTATTTAATTGTTCTTGTTTTTCTTCGTTTCGAGTATATTGAATATCAACTAGATTTTTTATAAAGTCAACCAAATCATAGTTTTCATTTCCTATCTTTATTTGATCAACACTTATCATATGTTCTGGTACTTCGTTTCTTAGATACTCCTCTAGTGATATTCCTGCTTCTTCGATTATAGATTTTTTTATATCGGAATCAATATTTTCAAGCATGCTATCAATTATATCTTTTTTATCCTCTAATGATAATTCATGATAAAGGTTATTTTTTAAACTAGAATAAACCTCATATAAGGTTTTTCTTCCATCTCCAAAGGGAATTAGGTATTCATCATCAGCATTTTCAAACATATGTCTTAAATAATCCTCTACATCAATAGAAACATCATCTGCTATCATCATTTCGGACTCAAAATCAGATAAATTTGCTTCTTTTATCTCTTTAATTACTCTATCAAAATATCTTTTTTTATCACAAATGATAACGTGATTTATATATTTTGCAGTAAGATATTCAGCAAAATCTTTAGTTGTCATGGAATTCATTCTTTTTGATTCAAATTCTTCAACAAAATACAAAAATGAATATAATTTTCCTTCACATCTAGTTACTCCATTAAGTAATTTACTTGGTAATAATGATCTTAAATCCGACTTTATCATTTTCCTCATCCTAACTATAATCAATTATAACATTAATGTTTGTCATTGTAAATTGCTCAGAATAAGATTATTTCAAAAGAAAAAGCAAACATATAAAAGTTTGCCATTTCTTAATTTATTTTTACTTAACCAAGTGAAATTACGGTAATTCTAGCATATCCATTACCTGAATGGTTTCCAGTTTGCATTGATCCTCCAGAAGCTGATCCGCCTCCGCCGTGGTCTCCTTTTCCACCTTGGCCAAAACTTCCTGCCTCTGCTCTTAAAACATCACCATCTGTATCCTCGGCTTCTCCAGCAGTTACTCCAAATACTCCATATTTTTACTTCAAACAAGTCTCCTAACGACTTGCTTTTTCCTTCTACTATTTCTATATTTTCTTGATTCTTTGTTATCTTTATTGGTTCTTTATCTACTTTTACAGTTTCTTCATCGCATTCTATTTTACTACTGCCTCTTCTATCGCATTTTCTGATTGAACACTTGCATATCTTATGACTTTTCTTTTATATTCGTTAGACCTTCTATATATAGTCTTGTATATTTCATTTTTATATCTTTATATTCATCATAAGACATCTCACATGCTTTTGCATCTGAGATCATAAGTATATTCATTATTATCATTACTAGTATACTTACTGCCTTCTTCATACTTTCTCCTTATCTTATAATGTATCAAATTCTGTACTATTAGCTGTTTTTATACTATTTCTGTAAACGTATTTTATATTCATACTTTCTAAAATTGTTTTATCATTTGAGTTTGTATTTCTATATATTTCATTAATAGAAAAAAAATTCCATGCAGGAAACATACGTATTTCATATAAAGTTGTTGGTTCATCTGCTGCGATGGTTCTGCTTGCTATCATAATATCTTCTAAAGTAGGAGAATATCCATTATCCATATTAAACATGTAATCCCCAACTATAAAAGCATATTTGACATTTAACTTTTTATAATAATCATAATCTAGTGTTTTAGCGTTAACTATGTTTGGAAAAACTACTAAAACTAATATAATAATTATAAATTTTATTTTTTTCATAACATTTCACCTACTTTTTGTAAACTACTTCATATTTTTTATTAATATCATCCTCAAATGCAATATAAATCGTTGGCTTATTCTTTAAATCAACTGCATTTATTGTCACTACAGCTTTTTCTCCTTTAGTGTAACTTATAGGTTCATCATTATAGATAATATAATAATTGGTTTGTAACTTTTTTTCTTTGTTATAAATTTTTACTGATTGACTTATTTTATTATCATCATAGGTAAAATTATAATAATAATCTGCTTTTATATTATTTTTTTTACTTATCATAAGTACAACTAAACAAAATATAAGCGAAACTATAATTAACGTTAAAGCTATCAGTTTCTTTTTATCTATTTGCATTTATAACCACTTTCTTCCATATATTTTTTTAGTGAATTGTATTTATATTCTTCGTCAATCATGATTTTACGTTCTGCATTCTCAAAACTATTTTCAGTATTAATTTTTAAATCATATTTATTGTCTTTATTTGATTGTTCAACTATCAAATTATTTAAAATTAATCCTTTTGTATCAATATTAGCTTTTACTGAAACAATATTATTATTTGTTTTTACATCATAATTTTTTTTATCTAAATATTCATAACTGCTTTTGAGATGCATTTCCATGATATTCTTATAAGTATCATATTTTAGATAATCATCTTTTAATTCTATGGACTTATCTTGCTTTATATTTTTAATTTTTCCTTTATTCAAATTAATTTTTATGTTATCAGTTAGATGAATACCACTAACAAGGTCTTTATCTATAGAACATTTCAAAACTTTAGGGTTAGTTTTTATTGATAGTAAAAATAATATAAAAATTACTATTGTTAAAACTATTATTAATATTTTATAATTCTTTTTTATGAAAGTCATATTTCCTCCTCTTAACAACTAGCTGTAAATGTCTCACCACAATTTAATCCTTGTGGATCACATACTCTAAATTTTATTGTTGGACATTTTCCTAAATCTATATTTGAATTTACCATTGTTAAACCAGAGCCAACTCCATTGTTACTGAATGTTATCGGATTATTATTGTTATCGAAAACTAGAATGTATGCATTCATTCTAACTCCATTCTTTAAAATATAAAATGATTTTGTTTCTGAAGTTTGAATTTGATACTTGTATGTATAAACATCCTTTTTAATTGTAGTAGTTGTTGGGTGATTAGTCGTTGGTCGTTGAGTAGTTCCTTGGGTTACTTTTGAAGTTGTAGGGCGATTAACTGTTGTGTTTGGTACATCATAGTTAGTTTTTTTTGTTGTTAATCTAGTAGTTGTTTCTGTTACCGCTTCACTTGTAGGTATTGTTGTAGTTGTTTCTGTTATTAATTCGGTAGTTGTAGTTATAGTTGTAGTTTGTGCAGAAGTTGTTGGTTTTATAACATGTTGCTTATTAGCTTTTGTTAATTGACAATATTTGCACATTAATAAAATAATTATAATTATAATTATTATCATGATCACATATAGTAAAACATCTTTCCATGTTGTTTTTGACTTATTATCATTGTTTAAATTGTTATTTATGTTATTATTTTCCTTCATTTTTATACCCTCTATCCATGTTAAAAATATTATATCACATTAAATTTATATGTATCAATAGAACTTAAAAAAATAAGTTTATTCAACTTATTCATAATCCTTAAAATCAATTAAACATTCATTGTATAAATGATTTCTATCCTCTAGAGGAACATTTATTGATAAAAATGTATTTTCATTTATATCTTCAAGCTCAGTAATGTAAGATTTATCTTCTATAAAATTTATAATATTATTGTTTGCTATAAACTTTTTTATTTTTTCTTCATCATCTAAAGAGTCTATTTTGGGGATAAAAATCGTAACACAAGTGATTCCATTTGCAACAAATTTTTCTCCTCTAATAGGTATATCCTGATAATCCTTTTCAAAATATCCAATATTACATATTTCTGCATCACTTGTAAAATCTATGTTTGTTCTATCTATTGCTTTATATTTCATAATGTCTCCTTTAGTAATTCAATCACTACTTTATTTATTTCGCTTTCTGATACTCCTATTGTTTTAAGAATATTATACGTTGTATCTATATCTATTTTATAAAAACATTTTTCATCTTTAAGAAGATCTAAGATAGTCTCACGCGCTTCTCCATTATAATTTAAAGCCAAATTTTTAATTTTATTGAACATGTTTGCTTGTCACTTCCTCTATTACAATTTTTTCACTTAAATCAATTGATTTCTTTTGAAGTTCAGCTACTTCTAGCATACTCACCAATTTTATTTTAGCTAAATCAGCCGAATCAATTAGAATATATTGATCTTTAATGCTCATAATTGTAAAAAAATGATAATTGCCAGCTGGTGTCATGCTTTTATAAAAACTAATCTTATAATATGGGTTATTTCCATAAAAAATATTAAAAATAATTTTTTGATACTTTTGATCTGCTATTTTCTCTCCTCTTGTTATTAGTTCAATGAACGTCTTTAATTTGTCATATCTATTCATTGTATCTTTGTTAAAATGATTTTTGAATTTAATAAATGAATTATCAAATTTTATTTCTTTTTCAATTGCTTCTTTGTATTCATTTAGTATCTTATATATAGTTTCGTCTATTCCAACATCATCCGTTAAATTTGTTAAATAATTGCTAATATTTTGTGGTTCAAAGTCATTACCTATAGAGAATTTTATTTTACCATCAATTATTATTTCAAAAGTATCCTCTTTTTGTTCTTCAGTAAAAGGAATACTTAAATCATTTAATATTGTTACAAAAAGTAAATAAAAAGTTCTTGCGCTTACATATTTGTTTTCTAAAGTGACATCATTAACATCTATTATAGATATTGGATTTATAATTACTAAGTTACTTAAAGCAATAAAATAATAAATTGATTCTTCAAATTTAGAGTATGTGTTTTTCTTATAGTAATCCAAAGCTGTAACAATTGAATCATCGATTAAATATTGTTGTTCACGTTTTTCTTGTTCTTCAGTTGTCACTTTAAGATATTTTTCAGTGAGATATTCTAATCTTGTAACAATTTTTTCATCTAAAAAATATCTTTCCATAACATTCTTTCTTTTTAAATATTTAAATATTCTATCTATTATATCAATTCTTTCTTGATTTTCCTTTTTATATAATAATAAATTATATTTATTATCATCAATTAAATATACTAAATCTTCATTTGTTGAAAAATCAAAATTATTATAATTTAATATTTCAGCAATTTTTTCTAAAATAGAAGAATTTCTTACTTCAACTGAATAAGAAATGTAAAATGAAAAGAAATCTTTTAATTTTATTCTTTTAACTTCATCATTATAATTGAATTCAATGTATGAAATGTTTTTATCTTCTAGCATTGAAAGTAAGAATTGAAATAATCCTTTTTGTGTTAAAAATTTTATAAAAAGGTCTTTAATAGGTGAATTCTCGTGAAAATAATTTTTATAAAATGATGAACTTTTAATATACAAAGTATTTTTATAAATAACTTGTCTTTCACTTTTTAGTTCATCTCTGGTATAAAAAATATCATTGTCTAAGTATTCTTCATAGTTCAATTGTTTCATATCTTCACCTACTTTACATGTTACATTATAACATATATATTTACTTTATAAAATTACATTTTTTACATAATTCTTCGCATTTTCTATTATTTGAAAATCCTTTTAACATATTTTGATATTTTTTTCCATTAATAATATCTTCAATATTTGATTCAAAAATATTTCCAAGTTTTATAGTGCCTTTAGAATCTAAGCAACAGGGCACGACATTTCCATCAACAAGAATTCCAATATGATCTTTTAAAGCGTAACATTTTCCAGTTTCACACGCTTCTTTATTTTTTAAATCAGGCCAAGTGAATTCCTCATTAAAACTTAAAAAGACGTTTTTCTCAAGAGTAATATTTTTGCTTTTAGTCTCATCTATTATAATATTATATTTTTTACTTAAAATATTTAATATTTCTTCAGTATACTTGTTTTTTACCCAAATGCGATAAGAAATGTATGCTGTATTTTTTAAGTTTTCAACAGATAAAAAAATATCGTTAATATAATCTTGAAGACTTTTTTGATACTTTTCATCGAAACTTTGTAATGATATATTTATTTGTCTTATATTTTTATTTTCTTTAATTCTTTTTATAAGATAGCCATTAGTTGTTAAATTAACATTAAAACTAGACGAAGCAATATTAATAAACTCATTTATATTTGGGTGGATAAGTGGTTCACCTAATACGTGTAAGTACAAATATTTGGTATGATTTTTCAGTTTTTCTAAAACAGTTTTAAACTCATCTATATTCATAAATTTTTTTGGCCTTTCATTATGAATACAAAAATCACAGTTAAGGTTGCAATTATTAGTTATTTCAACATATACTTTCTTATACATACATTTCCTCCATTTCTTTATTATATCACGCAAAATTTATGTTGAATATTAAAAGCAGTTATGATAAAATATTTTTGTTATCAGACCTAGGGGATTGGTCAAATGGTATGATAGGGGTCTCCAAAACCTTTGGTGGGAGTTCGATTCTCTCATCCCCTGCCAGTATGATGATTTGAACTTTTAGTTCATAAAATAGACTAAGCTAGCTAGAAATAGCTAGTTTTTTTGTTACATTATGAAATTGTTTATTAAATAAATACTTATAATAGTTGACAAATAACGTAATACATTCCAATATATACATCTAAAAAAAGGAAAAGAAGGATTTATGAAAAAAATAGGAATTAAAGATATAAAAATTATATCTCAATTATTAAAATCTAAGAATTATGACGAAATATACAAACGATATGGAAAGTTTATGTATAAATTGTTTGAAACTTCTAGAATCGGTCAAGAAGTAAAATATGAGGGTGGGAAAAATTTTGATGATTTAAAACAAATAATTGATGTACACCTTAAAGAAATTGTTTATTTTTGTATAATATACTTATCTTATTTATTTTTAGCTATGCCTAATGATGTTCAAAAAGATATTAAAGCTACAGCAAGAAGCGAAAATATTGATAGAATATCAGAATATGAAAGATATGTTGATGATTACTTAGAAAGCATTGATTTTACAGGTTTATCAGATTTAGAAATTTTTATGAAATTAATGCAATATGAACACCAAGAAATGCTTTATGGTACTCCAAAACAAGAAATAACAGGATATTATAGAGTACAAATGCTTGATGGCAAAGGTGTATGTAGAAATATTGCTGATGATTTAGCATATAGATTAAATTTGATTAATCCAGAATATAATGCAAAGATGATTTGTGTTAATTCTTCATATGGCAACTGGGTTAAAAACGATGATAAAATGCAAATTGCTCCTGACTATAATTTTAATAATGAAGAAATAGATAACGACAATAAAGGACTTGAAGAGATAAAAAAAAGACTATTTCCTAATCATGCAGTAACTATGATTAACATTCCCGGTGAAGATTATGCTTTAATTCTAGATCCAACTAATAGTGGAATAGGTGTTATATCTAATGGAAAAATAGATATGTTTAATAGCGACAATGAAAGTTACTATGTTACTGAGTTAGCCAATGCTTTACTGATGGGTTATGATATAAGATTTTCAACTGAGTTAAATGAACTAAAAAGTTATTTTACCAAACATTCTTTAGAAGAATTAAATGAACTATATGGACTAGATGCTCAAAATGAAGCAATAAAGAAACTTGATTTATTAAATTAAAAAAGGCTGTCGGGAAATTAAATAATTAATTTTCTCAATAGCTCTTTTTTTAAATTATTTAAATTATTTTATTTTTTCAAACACTAAAGTTGCTTGAATTCTATCTCCTCCCATAAGTCCTTTACTTCCACCATTGGATGTTGTAATAGTATGAAGTCTGTATCCCTTAGCTGCTTGTGCATTAATCACTGTTTCAAGCTCCGTTAAATTTCCTGAACCAGTGCCAAGAAATTTTTCCTTTAATGTAACTTGCATTACAACATAATCTAAATCATTTCCAGAAGCCCTTGAAAATGATGATGAATTTAAATTCATAGTTTAACTTTTTTTCTTTTTTTATTATAGTGCTTGAAGTTATATAAAGCAATATAAATTATCTAATCGTATTTATACTAATGTTTTACATTTAGTTTTACAAATGTATTCAAATAGCATTTTTAAATGTTATAATTACGATAAGGATGTGGTATAGTGAATTTGTTTTTAAAATTTATTTTTATATTTTATATAGGGAGTACAGCTGGTTGGGTTATTGAATTAATATTTAGAAGAGTTGTTCATGGAAAATGGGTCAATCCTGGTGCTTTGATTGGTCCTTATTTACCAATATATGGTTTTGGTTTATGCGCTTTGACTGGAATATACTTAATATTTGCTGATATGAACTTGCCTGCATGGGTAGTTATTCTTCTTATGGGTGCTACAATGACCTTAATTGAATTTATTGGTGGCTTATCATTTGTTAATAAACCGGTAAAATTATGGGATTATAGTGGTCTTTGGGGTAACTATAAAGGAATTATATGCCCACTTTTCTCGCTTATATGGACATTAGCTGGAGCATTTTATTACTTTTTCTTAGCAGATTTTATAATAAGCAAACTTGAATGGTTTAATCAAAATCTATCATTTTCGTTTATACTAGGTTTATTTACGGGAGTTATTATTATTGATTTCATATATTCTAATAAAACATTATCTAAAGTTAGAAAATATGCTAAAGACTCAGGTGTTGAACTTAGATATGAAGAACTTAAAAGTCATATTAAAGAAATGCAAAAGAAAAGACATGAAAAATATTCATTCTTATTTCCTTTTAAACAATCTATTGACTTAAATGAATACATCAAAAAGTATAAAAAAGATGAAAAGAAAAATAATAAACTTAAAAACAAAGCAAACAAAAAGAAGATTCAAAAGTAAATCTTCTTTTTTTATTCAAATTTTACTGTTTTTGCCCAACGCTTAAACAATGGTTGATATTTTTCTTTATTAGAATTTTCACTTGCAAAATTTATTAACCAAAATGCATCATCTGATTTATAAACACAAGCTAAATAATAAAAATCTTTTCCGGATACAGTTTTTTCATATTCAAAATATGTTAATCCATCTTCTTCTTTGATTTCATATTCAGCATTGTTGTTTGCTACAACTGCTTTGGCATATTCTTTTATTGAAGTGTTTTTTCCTAAGTCAATTGCTTCTAAAGCAGAAAAGTCTTCTTTTAATGCCGAAAATATTGCTTCGGTGCTTTCTAAGTAAACTGTTTGAGAGACTATTGACTTTTCTTGAAAAGTATCATTCATAGTAACTTTTAATCCATGACTTGTATAAGTCTTTTCTTTTGTACCAAAAGTACATCCTCCTAAAGTAAAACACATAATTAAAGCAAGCAAACTCACAAAAATCTTTCTTTTCATTACGTTCTCCTTTCTAAACATAATATTACAAACTATAATTGAATATGTCCAGTGTTTCCTTTAATAATCTTTTCTCTTTGTCTTCTTTTGTTGAAAAGTATTTTCGCATATTAGCATGGTAGTAATTCATAAACATCTCATAATCCAGTATGGACTTTCGTGGTATATTTGATTCCTCTAAGTACTTTATAAACTGTGATTTAAATTCACAATAAGAAGAATTACTAAAAGATTCTTTTAATAAATTTTTTATAAGATTGTTTAAAATGTTCTTTAATTCATATCTTTCTTTTGATGTATCCATTTGATATTTTTCAAGTTGAATAAATATAGATGTTTGTTCGTAATAACCTATTTTTTCTGGATAAATACTCATAATAGTTTCTAACTCTATATTTTGATATAAAAGAACATAATTCTTTGGAAAATTAGATTTACTAAACATCAATAAAAAGTTATACAAGTGAATTATATACTCCATATTTACAATTTCTTTTATAGAATTCTCTATAGATTCCAAATATATTTTTACAAATTGGTATTCTTTTGGTTTGACTTCTTTTAGACTATTTAAAAATTCTTCAGTTAATTCAAAAATATTATAGTACTTTGAATAGGTTAAAAAGGCATAGATGTTTTTTGATTCATAGATAATAGACATAAATTCATCATATTCGGTTTCTTCAAGTGAAACTTGAACATCAACAAAACTTCTATTATTTTTAATCCATTCATTAAATAATTTATTAGTTAATATAGCAAAACTTAACCTATTCATATGTTCACCAACTTATAGTTATTTATTATAATAAAATTAAATTATATTGTAAACATGATTTGTTGCTATTTTCTGGTATTTATGATAACTTATTAACATAGGAAGTGAAAAAGTGAAGAAGTTTTTTACATTTGTATTAATAGTTGGTATTCTTGTAGGAGGATACGTTGGAGTTAAAAAATTTATCAATTATCAATCTGAACAAAAAAGAATTGAAGAGATAAAAAAGGGTTGGTATGTTGAAGTTACAACTAAAGAACTTAATGTTAGAAAAGATCATGATAAATATAGTGCTTCTTTAGGTAAGGTAAATAAAGGTGATATATTCGCGGTTCAAGAGGTTTATACTGGTGGAGTAATGACTTGGTATAAAATTGAGTACCATGGAAAGTATGCTGGAGAAACTGGTTGGATTGCAAACGATTCAAAACATACTTATTTAAAAGATGTTAATAGTCCAAAGGACGTCTATAAGCCTACATTAAAGTTTAATGGTGCAATTTATTATGTAAATAGCATAGATGATATCAATTATGATCATTTAGAAGTTTGGGACGATAAACCGGATTATAAAGTATCACATGTAGTATATCATGAAGTAGATGAATATCAAGGAATAGACCAATATTGGATTCGCTACACAGTTACAGATGGTGCCGGTAACGAAACAAGTAAGACACAAAAAATCGTGTTCACAGTAAAGCCATCAGAAAACAAAGTTGTAGATTTTTCTAAATATCCAAGATAAAAATAAACACCTGTAGCATATAATGTTATAGGTGATTTTTTTATGTTAGTAAATTATACAACTAAAGAACTTGATTTGATGGCTAGACTTATGCGAGCAGAAGCTTTAAGTGATGGAGCTCTTGCTATGCTCATGGTTGGAAATGTAATCGTTAATCGGGTTATTGTTACATGCGATCTTTTTAAAAATATTAGAACAATTGAAGGAATAGTTTATCAATCTCCTGGAGGCTTTGTTGGATCAACTAGTTCACTTTTTCAATCTTCTTCAACAACTAAAGAAAAAAATTTAGCTAAGAGATGTTTAAGAGGAGAATATTTTTACCCAGCAACTAATGCGCTTTGGTTTTATGCACCAGGAAAAAGTAGTTGTAAAAAAGTTTGGTATGGTCAAGAACTTTCTGGTAGATATAAATCTCATTGTTTTTATGAACCTGAGTCTGGAATGTGTAAAGAAATAAAATAAAAACGGAAAGTTAATCTTTCCATTTCCAATTTAAAACCTCATCTAGATCTTGTCCAGTCTCGCGAATATAATCATAATGTTTCATCAACTCATCTTGACAATATCTTTTTACATCTTCATTTTTATTTAATAGATCTAGCACTTCTATTACCAAGTGAAATCTATCTATTTTATTTAAAACACGCATATCAAATGGAGTAGTAATTGCACCTTCTTCTTCATAACCATGAATTATAAACTTTTGTTTTCTATTATAAGTAAGTTCTCTTATAACATTTGGATATCCATGGAAATTGAAGATTACTGGTATTCCAATTGGGAACAACTTATTAAACTCTTCTTCTGGAAGTTCATCTAAGGTTTCTAAGAATACTACGTTAACTACTCTAACCTTAATATCAGTTTTTTCTTTTAAAATACTAGTTGCAGCTAATACTTCAAGAGTTGGTGTTTCTCCTGCACAAGCTAGGATTATATCAGGATTTTCATCGCTAGCAAAATCCCATATTCCAATTCCTTTTTCACAATGTTTTATTGTTTCTTCATAATTTAACCATTGAGGACGATCGTGCTTAGAAGCAATAATCGTATTTATCATATTTTTACTTTTTAAGCACTTATCAACTGTATAGATAAGTGAATTTGTATCATATGGAAGATATATGTCTATTATATCTCTTTTTTTGTTTAAAATATGATTTATAAATCCTGGCTCTTGATGAGTATAACCATTATGATCTTGTTGCCATATGTGACTTGTCTCAATTATGTTTAGAGATGATATAGGAGCTCTCCAAGATAGTTCTTTAGTCATTTTAAGCCATTTTGCATGAATACCTATCATTGAATCAACTACTCTAATAAAAGATTCGTATGAATGAATTAAACCATGTCTACCTGTAAGTAAATATCCTTCTAAAGCACCTTCTGCAAAATGTTCTGATAAATATGAATCTAATACTCTACCATATGGGCTAACGTGTTCATCTTTTTCTCCGATTGGCATTAACCATTGTCTATCTGTTGCTTCAAATACTTGGTTTAAACGGTTACTCATAGCTTCATCTGGACCAAATATTCTAAAGTTATGATTTTGTTCATTAAGCTTAATTACATCTCTTAAATAAGCACCTAAATTATACATATCGCGGCTTACAATATCACCATGATGAACATCAAGCATATAGTTCTTTATATCTGGAGTTTTTAATTCTTTCAATAATAAGCCACCATTGCATATTGGGTTTGCACTCATTCTTCTATTTCCTTTTGGTAAAAATGATAGTATTTCTTTCTTGATTGATCCATCTTCATTAAAGATATTTTCTGGATGATAACTTTTTAACCATTCTTCAAGTTCTTGCAATTTACTTTCATCAGTTATTTCAATTGGAACTTGATGGGCCTTAAAACTTCCTTCTGTTTCTTTTGGACCCGTCCAACCTTTTTTTGTTCTTAGAATTATCATTGGCCACTTAGGATAAGTTATGTTCTCCTTAACTTTATATTCATCTTTTATTTTCTTTATTTTTGCGACGATTTCATCCATTGTTGTAGCCATTTTTTCCTGCATTTCGTCTATTGTATTATTTTTATCCTCCACAAAATAAACGTCCCAGCCATATCCTTTAAATAAAGATGTAATCTCTTCTGTACTCATTCTTGATAAAACTGTTGGATTTGATATTTTATAACCATTTAAATGCACGATTGGTAGAACAACACCATCTGTATTTGGATTAATAAATTTGTTTATATTCCATGATGTTGCAAGTGGACCAGTCTCAGCTTCTCCATCTCCAACAATTGAAACCGCAATTAAATCAGGATTATCCAAGACTGCTCCAAAAGCATGTATAAGTGAATATCCTAGCTCTCCACCTTCATGAATACTTCCTGGAGTTTCTGGAGCAACGTGACTAGACACTCCTCCTGGGAATGAAAATTGTTTAAATAATTTTTGTAAACCAGCTTCATCTTTAGTTATTTTAGGATATATTTCAGTGTATGTTCCATCTAAGTAAGCATTAGTAACGGCTACTTGACCTCCATGACCAGGACCTACAAAATATATCATATTTAAATCATATTTTGTTATTACACGATTTAAATGTGTAAAAATAAAATTGCTTCCTGGAATTGTTCCAAAATGACCAACAACTCTAGGTTTAATATCATCCATAGTTAATTTAGTTTTTAAAAGTGGATTTTTTAACAAATATAGTTGCCCTACAGCTAAGTAATTTGTAGCATTAAAATAATTGTTTAATATATTTAATTCGTAATCAGTTAATGTCTTCATTTTTATCCCCTATCTTATTCTATTATGTATAAATTATAGCATAAAAAAATAAGATATAACATCTTATTTAGTAAAAAAGTATTCTTGGCTTTTAGCTTTTAATGTTAAATCAGCAAAGTCTTTTTTTATGTATTGATAATATGCTGCTGCTGCAATCATTGTGGCGTTGTCAGTACAATATTTCATAGGAGGAATAGTTAGTTCTACACCTTTTTCAGTAGTTAATTCTTCAATTTCTTGTCTTAAATATTTATTTGCACTTACTCCGCCGGCAACAATCACTCTTTTTAAATCATATTTTTCTAATGCTAAACGTGTTTTTCTAACAATTTGATCAACTGCTATTGTTTGAAACGAACAAGCTAAATCGTATTTTCTAATTTCATTACCACGCATTTTTTCATTATGATTTAAATTTATTACAGCGCTTTTCAAACCACTAAAGGAAAAATCTAAAGAATCATTATCCATAGGAATTGGTAAATTATAAGAATTAGTTCCCTTTTCAGCATATTTTTCAACATTTGGTCCACCAGGATATGGAAGATCTAAAACACGGGCAACTTTATCAAAACACTCACCTATAGCATCATCCAAAGTTGTACCAATTACTTCAAATTCATAGTCATCCTTCATAATAACTAGTTCAGTGTGTCCTCCACTTACAACGATTCCTAAAAGAGGAAAAGTTAATCTTTTAACTAGGTTATTTGCATAAATATGTCCAGCAATATGATGAGTCGCGATTAATGGCTTATTATAAACAAGCGATAACACTTTAGCGGCTTCAACTCCTACAAGTAAGCTTCCTAATAATCCAGGAGCATAAGTTACAGCTATTGCATCAACATCATCTACTTTTAAATCCGTCTTAGAAAGTAAATCTTCTAAAACTAAAGTTATAGCTTCAGTGTGCATTCTAGAAGCAATTTCCGGCACTACTCCGCCATATAAAGCATGTGTATCCATTTGAGTAAATACTGTAGTAGCTATTTCCTCTACACCATTTTTTACAATAGACATACTCGTTTCATCACAACTTGATTCTATTCCTAATATATAAACATCTTTCATCTATATACTTCCTTTACTATTTTTATATTGCATGACATATGCATCATCATTTTCATAATATTTTTTTCTTATATTGATAACTTCAAAGTTATTTTTTTTATACATTTTAATCGCGGCATCATTTTTACTTCGAACCTCTAAAGTAATTGTTTCATAATTATAGCTTTCTTTTACATAATCTATCAATTTTGTTGCAATTCCATGGCGTTTAAAGTTTTCATCAACCGCGATTGTATATATATCAATATTTCCTACGTTATTTGCAAATTCAATAAATCCAACTACTTTATCGTTTTCTTCATATACTAGTAAATTTAACCAGTCGTATAGTTCGATTTTATCTATATCATATTCATTCACAAAATTAGGTTTTATTTGATTCCCAATATAATCAATTGTTTTTAAATCTCCTAATTTATAAGTCCTTATCATTTTAAAGCCTCAATAACTTTAACATATATTGGATTAACTAAATGAGCAAGTGTTGGTTCAATGCTTTCAAAATATTCAATTATTTTGTTGAAATCTATATTGTTTTCAACAATTTTATTTATATTATTTTCCTTAATATATTCTTCTAATTCGGCTTTTGATTTGTAAAATAATTCTCCAATCAGTGTATTATTTTCAAATACTCCACCATACGATCCTTTAACATCAGGAATTAATACCAATTTTTTATTTTTATCATTATCAGATATTCCATACATCGTGATTGAATCTATGCTTTTAATTGGAATATTTAAAGTATATGCTAACATTTTAGCAATGGTAACTCCAATTCTTACACCTGTAAAAGATCCAGGTCCATTAACTACCAATATCTCTTTTATATCATGAATACCAATATTGTTTCTTTTTATTATTTCATCAATTATTGGCATCGTGTAATCAGAATGATTCCTTAATGATTCTTTTATCTCTTTATCTTTTAATTTTTTATCTTTATACAAGGCTATAACCAAATCTAAATCATGAGTATCTATAAATAATGAATACATATCATCACTTCCGATAGTTATTATAGCAAAAAATAGAAAAAAAAAATACCATAAGCAGGTATTTATAATACATAATTAACTAAATCTTCGTATTTTTGCCCATAAGGTTTCAACACTAATACACGAGTATTTTCATCAATTACTTTAAATTTAATTTCTAATCTTTCATCTGGTAATTTATCTTCAATAAGCTCAGCCCATTCAATTATAGTGACTCCATCACCTTTAAAATAATCATTAAATGCAATAGTTTCATCAGTATCTTCTATACGATAAACGTCCATATGATTCAACTTCATTTCTCCACTTTCATATTCTTTTACAATATTGAAAGTTGGACTAGTTATATTCTCCGTAATACCTAATGATTTAGCAAAACCTTTAACAAAAACTGTTTTTCCACTTCCAAGTTCGCCATCTAAACAGATTATCATTCCTGGAAACTTTTCTGATTCGATATTTTCAGCTAATTCCATAGTATCGATTTCATTTCTTGATGTATATTTATAATCCATTCTTATCACCTAATTCATTATAGCAACAAAGAATTATTTATATCAATACCTATTTATATATTTTATAATTAATTTACAATTGTTGGAGCTAAATAGGAAAACAAAGGTATATTTCTAAGAATTCCAAATAAAATAACAATTATTAATAAAATAATATAAATGCTTTTAGGTAATTTTATGTGAGTTTTAGAAATTTTAAATTTTAAAAAGTCTGCTAGGAAGTATAGTGTACACATTATAAGTAATATAAACACTAGTGGATTATATCTAAACGCTTGATATATATTAAGCTTGAATAGACTTATAAACATTCGTGTAATACCACACCCTGGACAATATAAACCGGTTATCTTATGAATTATGCAGGGAATTCCCCTCTTAGTAAAGATATACAATATGCCATAAACTAAAAATATTGAAAATGTAACAACAAAATAATTTTGATATAACAACTTTTTTTTCATATTTTCCTCCAAAAAAAAAACTAATATTATTATAATAGTTTAATTATTATTTAACAATATTAATTTTTAGCTGCATACTTATTTAAATCAGATTGAAGTAAAATCATATTAACAAATGATAAACCAAATAAAGATAATAATAAGTATAGAACAGCACTTGATGAACCTGATCTACCGGATTCGTAATTTAAGTTTTCCATTAGTTCACCTTGTTTATACCACCAATAAAAACTGTATATTCCACAAGTTAATATTGATAATAATACAACTGTTCCTCCACTTCTCTTTTCTGGATTGTTAGAAATAATATCTACATCCCTTGTTGAATCGGCCATAAAAACCAAATAATAAATTCCACAAGTAACAAAATATAGAATTATTGATACAGCAATGTTTTTTTCTTTTATCATAAATAAACTCCTCTCTATTAATATAATACCATTATATTAAATTATATCAATAAAAAAGTGTAAATTAACGCAAAAAAAATAGTTTGCAACTTCCTATTTTCGCTTACACTATCGTCGGCGTTTTAGTGCTTAACTTCTCTGTTCGGCATGGGAAGAGGTGTATCCACTAAGCTATCATCACAAACATATTTTTAACAAATTTATATGATTTTGCTCTTTAAAAACAAGATAATGACTCATCAATTATAATTTATATGATTAAATCCTCGAACTATTAGTACTAGTCAGCTCAACGTATCACTACGCTTCCACCTCTAGCCTATCAACGTTGTAGTCTACAACGGTTCTTACTATATACATATGGGAAAACTCATCTTGAAGTGGGCTTCCCGCTTAGATGCTTTCAGCGGTTATCCCTTCCCGACATAGCTACTCTGCACTGCAACTGGCGTTACAACAGATACACCATTGGTCAGTCCATTCCGGTCCTCTCGTACTAGGAACAGCTCTCCTCAATTTTCCTACGCCCACAGCGGATAGGGACCGAACTGTCTCACGACGTTCTGAACCCAGCTCGCGTGCCACTTTAATCGGCGAACAGCCGAACCCTTGGGACCGAATACAGCCCCAGGATGT
>ERZ1673743.239-NODE-239-length-95418-cov-31.773990_pt1 | contig 95418 bp, 85 predicted proteins | sample MGYA00580197_ERZ1673743 | MGnify/ENA primary metagenome ERZ1673743 (study PRJEB41218, sample SAMN15661795) | gut metagenome | host: Homo sapiens | place: Canada: London | collected 2015-08-20/2019-03-30 | study: EMG produced TPA metagenomics assembly of...
GCGGAGGTTTCGCCTAGCGGCGACGAGGGCGCTGCCCTCGACTCGCAAGGGGGACGCGTCCCCCTTGACTCCCGATTTTGGGTTGATAAAAAGTAATCACTATCTGCATAAATTATAGTTTTTCGTAATAAGAATCACATGACACATACAGCAACTGATTCACTTCAGTATCATTCGTTCCAGCTCTCTGCCTGCGGCGCTCATGGACTGGCTCTTCCGCTTGAGCAGGCAGATTTTCCGCGTCGGTACGCTCTCCTTGAGGTCGAGCAGTATCAGCCCGTCTGTGGGGTAACACTCAAGGAACTGCGCCGGCACAAATCCTATCCCGAGATTGTTCCGCACCATCGGAAGTATCAGATCCGCTGTGGCTGCCTCGATATCCGGCGAGAGCGTACAGCCATTCTTCCGGAACCACTCGGAATATATCTCGTACGTCTTGGTCTGCTTGAACAGCGATATCATCGGATACTTCGTAAGCTCCGACAGGCTGACCTGCCTCCCTGCAAGCTCCGGGAACGCCGCTCCGCACACCGGTATCTCCCGTATCTCGCATATCTCCTTTGAAACGATGAGGTCGGTGTCCTCCGTGGGAGTCGTCACAACGCCGAGGTCTACAAGCCCGTGCTTCAGCGCGGATATAGCCTGCGGAGTCGAGTGGTTGAATACACGTATGCGCACGCCCGGGTACTTCTGCCGGAAATTCTTCAGCACCGGAAGCAGGTAGCACCTAAGCGCGATCTCGCTCGCACCTATCGTTACCACGCCCTTCGCCAGCGTCCGTTCAAGGCACAGCTCCTCCTCGCCGTACTGTATCTGCTCCACCGCCGCCGCTACGTGGGAGTACAGCTTCTCGCCCTCCGGGGTCAGCTCAACGCCCTTGCGCGACCTCACGAACAGCGTGCAGTTCAGCTCGCTCTCGAGGTTCTTTATGGTGCGGGAGATGTTCGGCTGATTGTTCATCAGCGCTTCCGCCGCCTGGGATATGCTCCCGTATTTCGCCACGTAGTAAAATATCCGGTAATATTCAAAGCTGATATACATGTCTTTTCTCCATATGTTATTATAGTTCCATATGTTTATTATATATTATCCGGAACCTTCTGTCAAGTAACGCGGCTGAAAAATAATGAATATCCTGCGGGAACAAAAAAACGGACAGTTCCTCTTCCCTGCCCGTCATTTGAAATAACCCGCCGAAGGCGGCACCGAAATTCCGAATTCCGAATTAAAACCGGGCAGGTTCATCGCCTGCCCGGTAATTTTATGCCTTGGGGAGCTTCTTGCGGATATCCTGTAAACGCTCCAGTGCGGCGTTGAGCGTCGCATCCTGCTTTGCGAAGTGCAGTCTGATGTAGCGGTTCTCCGGCTCGCGGAAGAAACTGGAGCCGGGCACCGCGCCTACTCCTACGTGCTCCGCAAGCGCTTCGCAGAGCCTGAGGTCGCTTTCGTAGCCGAACTCGGATACGTCCACCATGACGTAATACGCGCCCTGCGGAACGTTGTGCTGAATCCCTATCCTGTCCAGACCGTCAAGGAACAGCTTGCGCATGTGCGTGTACTTATCCTGGAGCCACTTGTAGTAGTCGTCGCCGAATTTCAGACCGACCACCGCCGCCTCCTGGAGCGGAGCCGCCGCGCCTACAGTCAGGAAGTCGTGAACCTTCTTCACGCGGTCGGTGATCTCCGGAGGAGCAATAACGTAACCCAGGCGCCAGCCGGTGATGGAGTAGGTCTTGGAAAGCGAAGAACAGCATATCGTGCGCTTTCTCATGCCCGGGAGGGTCGAGAAATAAACGTGCCTGTTCGGCGCATAGAGGATATGCTCGTAAACCTCGTCGGTGATAACATAGGTATCGTACTTCTCTGCGAGGTCTGCGATTATCTGGAGCTCCTCACGGGTGAACACCTTGCCGCAGGGGTTGGAGGGATTACAGAGTATCAGCGCCTTGGGGTGCTGCCTGAACGCCGCTTCCAGCACGTCTGCGTCGAAGCTGTACTCCGGCGGAACAAGCGGAACGTAGATAGGCTCGGCGCCGGAAAGGATAGCGTCCGCGCCGTAGTTCTCATAGAACGGCGAGAATACGATGACCTTATCGCCCGGGTTGGTAACGGACAGCATAGCCGCCATCATCGCCTCAGTGGAGCCGCAGGTAACGACTATCTCGGAGTTCGGGTCGATGTCATAGCCCATGAAGTGCTTCTGCTTTGCGGCTACCGCGTCGCGGAAGTTCTGGGAGCCCCAGGTCGTAGCGTACTGGTGGAAATCCTCCTTAGTGACCTGCGCCAGGCGCTCGAGTATCTCCTTCGGAGGCTCGAAATCCGGGAAGCCCTGGGAGAGATTCACCGCGCCGTACTGGTTGGATATTCTCGTCATGCGGCGAATCACTGAATCAGTGAATCCCGCTGTTCTTAATGAAAGATCTGTCATGTTGTTCCCCTTATTTAAGATAAGAAATGTGGTCGTTCAGAATGTGCTTCGGGTCGAATGCGGTCTTGATGGAGCGCATGAGATCAATGCTCTCCGGAGCGGTCGCGCCGAGGAAGTACGGGCGCTTCGCAACGCCGATGCCGTGCTCGCCGGAGGTGAGCCCTCCCAGGGAGTACGCGTAGTTGTAAACAGTGGTCATGTTCTTGTGGAGGTCGTGCTCCCACTCAGCGTCGGAGCGCTTTCCGCGAACCATGCACAGGTGTACGTTTCCGTCGCCTGCGTGCCCGAATGCGACCATCTGCATGCCGGACTTCTTCTCGGTCTCGTGGACGAACTTGATGAAGTCAGCGGTGCGGTTTATCGGCACTACGAGGTCAACAGGCTCCTGCTCGCTGACCGCCTCCACAGCCTTGACGAGACAGCCGCGCACCTTCCAGATGTTCGCCGCGGCCTCCGGGTCGTCGAGGGTGATGTAATCCAGCGCGCCCGCCTTCAGCGCTACTTCGCGGACTCTCGCGGCGCTGTCGGTCACTGAATTCCCGGTGCCGTCGAAGGTCAGTATAATGTACGCGCCAGCCTCGGGGACCGGAAATTTCAGCCCGGTGAACTTTTCGCCGAGCTCCACGACGGTGCGCTCGGTGAACTCTATCGCGGTGGGGTTCGCGTTGGCGCGGATAATGCTCAGAACGCCGGAGATACCGGTGGAAAGATCCGGGAACGGAACGACCACAGAAAGCGATTTCTCAGGCTTGGGAACCAGCTTCAGAATGCACTTCGTGATGACCGCCAGAGTGCCCTCTGAGCCGATGACGATATGCTTGAGGGAAAGTCCGCTTGCGTCCTTGACGTTCTTGGTGCCTGCGGTGACTACTCTGCCGTCAGAGAGCACAAGCTCCAGACCGCGGACGTAATCGCGGGTTACGCCGTACTTTACGGCTCTCATGCCGCCGGCGTTAGTGGATATGTTGCCGCCGATGGTAGCGGTCTTTTCGCCCGGGTCGGGGGGATAGAACAGTCCCCTGGATTCAACCATATTCTGAAAATCCTGGAGCACAACGCCAGGCTCCACGACTGCGGTGAAGGTGTCCTCGTCTATTTCAAGGACGCGGTTCATCAGCGAGAAATCAAGGATTATGCCCTCGCCGTGGGGAACGGTCGAGCCGACAAGGTTGGTTCCCGCGCCGCGGGGAGTTACGGGAAGTCCGCGGTCGTTCGCGAACTTCATCACCGCGCTGACCTCCTCGGTGGACTTCGGGAACACCAGCGCGGCGGCGGTACCCTTTAATCTGCCGAGGGTGTCGGAAAGGTACTTGTCCTCAATATTGCCGAGTTTTACTCTCTCAGGGTCGGAAATTATTTTCAGAAGGTCCTGCATTGTTATCTCCCTTTCTAAAACGGAACCGCACATATTCTGCGCGGTTCCAGTGCTAGGTTTTCAGTTGTTATCAGCCGAGAGTCCATGCGGGAACGAAGAATCCCTTGAACTCGTTGTTGTAGATGTCGATGGTGTCCTGAGTCTGGTAAGCTTCAACGATGCGCTTGTAAACGGGGTTCTCAGCGTCCTCGGAACGTACGGCGATCAGGCAGTAGTAGCTGTTGTCTGCGTACTCGCTCTCCTTGTAGATCGCGTCGTCTGCGGTAAGGCCGCTGTCGAGGGCGTAGTTGCCGTTGATGACTGCGAGGTCAACGTCCTGGATAACGGAGTAAACGAGGTTTGCGTCTACCTCGACGAACTCTACCGGTACTGCGTAGTCGGTGATATCGCTGATCTCGGGGGAAGCGCCAGCGTCAGCGTTGATGGTGAAGAAGCCTGCGCTCTCGAGGAGCTTCAGCGCTCTGCCTTCGTTGGTAACGTCGTTCGGAACTGCGATCTTGAGGGTCTCGGTGGAAGCAAGCGCGCTCTCGATGGTGTAGTCCTTAGCGGTGTAGATGTTCATTGCTACGATGTAGGTATCGCCGATGGCGGTCAGGTCGTAGCCGTTGGAGGCTGTATCGTTGTTGAAGTAAGCGTGGTGCTGGAACGCGTTCATGTCGATCTCGCCGCTGTTGAGCGCGTTGTTCGGAATGTTGAAGCTTGTGAACTGCTCATACTCAAGGTTGATTCCCTCGGGAGCGAGCTTCTCCTTGATGGGGTTCCAGATGTCCTCGTATACGTTGCCGGTGAGGCCGATCTTTACGGTAACGGGGTTCTCCGGGGAGTACGCGGTCTCTGCGTCAGCGGCGCTGTCTGCGCTGTCGGAGTTCTCGGAATTCTCAGCAGTTGCTGCGCTCTCTGCTGCGGAGGAATCAGCCGCAGAGGAATCAGCGGAGCTGTCAGCCGCGGAGGAAGAGCTGGAGGAAGTGTTGCCGCTGCAAGCGGTCAGAGATACTGCTGCAAGAACTGCTGCGAGGGAAAATGCGAATTTATTTCTGATAGACATGGTGTTTGTTCTCCTTTGAACTTGATTTGTTTAGGGAACCTCTAAAAACCGGTGTGAAAAGCAAAAATGGGCAGGGTGTGCCAGCTTCTAGGAAAGCCGACGAAGTAAGGCTGTATGCCTTACGAGGAGGTTTGACGACGAAGATGGTGCGCACTGCACATTTTCGCTCACATGAGGTTTTTAGAGGTGACCTTTAGTTGTATTATCCGGTGTTGTCTTATTTGTCTTACCGGTTTATTTCTCTGTTTTCTTTGCGATGATGTTGCCGATTATCTGGATAACCTGGACGATGAGCACCAGAACGATAACTGCGGCAACGATAATGTCGTAGTAGTTGCGCTGAACGCCCTGAACGTACGCGAAGTTTCCGAGGCCGCCCGCGCCGACTGCGCCAGCCATCGCGGTGAGCCCGACGAGGTTTATCAGGGTGATCGTAATACCGCGGGAAAGAGCCGGAATGCTCTCGCGGAGGTACACTCTGAAAATGATCCCGAGCTTGGAGCAGCCCATCGACTGCGCCGCCTCGATAAGACCGGGGTTTACTCCGGCGAGCGCCGCCTCAGCCTGGCGGGAGAAGAACGGAACAGTTCCGACGATGAGCGGGAAAATCGAACCGGCAACTCCGATGGAGGTACCGCTTATGATACGCGTCAGCGGGATAAGCAGGAACAGCAGGATAATGAACGGAACCGAGCGCAGAAGGTTGATAATGATGTCCAGCACGCGGTAGACCACTGCGTTTTCAAGCAGTCCGCCCTTTTTCGTCACGGTGAGCAGGATTCCCAGCGCCATTCCGATAACGAGAATGTACAGCGCGGAAATGCCGGTCATCGCGAGGGTTTCCAGGGTAGCGTTCCACAGGGCGGGAAGCTTCGGTATAACGTTCGGCATAATGCTTTCAAAGAACTCACGCACTGAGGATCACCTCCACTCCGACATTGATATCGCACAGGTACTTGACTGCGGCGCGGATATCGTCCTCGTTTCCGTCGGCGATGACTACAAGCCCGCCTATCGGGTTGTCGCCGATGATCTCTATGCTTCCGAACACGATGTTCAGGTCAATATTGAACTTGCGGGAGATGGTGGACACGAGCGCTTCGCAGGCGCTTCTCTCGAGGTACTTGAACCGGAGTATCTTCTGACCCGGCTTGAGCTGCACCAGCGGGGATTTCTCCTCGATGAGGGTGTTTATGCCGCTCAGGCAGGAGGTCGTGTCCACGAAGGAGCGCGTCACGGGCTGCTGCGGGTTCGCGAATATCTCGAACACGTCGCCCTGCTCGACTACCCTGCCGTTTTCCATTACGGCGGTGCGGTCGCATATCTCCTTGACTACGTTCATCTGGTGAGTGATCAGCACGATGGTAAGTCCCAGCTTCGCGTTGAGGGACTTCAGCAGCTTCAGTATCGCCTCGGTGGTCTGCGGGTCGAGAGCCGACGTTGCCTCGTCGCACAGGAGTATCTCCGGGTCGCTTGCGAGCGCCCTTGCGATAGCCGCGCGCTGCTTCTGGCCGCCGGAAAGCTCCGAGGGGTACGCGCCCGCCTTATCCGCGATACCTACCAGCTTGAGCAGCTCCAGCGCCTTTTTCCTGCGCTCCGCTGCGGAAAGCCCGTTGTAGCGTATCGGGAATATTACGTTCTGCAGCACTGTCCGCGAAGCGAACAGGTTGAAGTGCTGGAATATCATTCCTATTTTCTTGCGCTGCCTGCGGAGTTCCGCGCCGCGCAGGGCGGTAATGTCCTTGTCGTTTATAAATACCTTCCCGCTGTCCGGGCGCTCAAGCAGGTTGATACAGCGCACCAGCGTGGATTTCCCCGCGCCGGAGAAGCCGATTATGCCGAATATCTCGCCTTTTTTTATCTCAAGGCTCACATCGTCCGCGGCGTTGAATTTCTTGCCGGCGTTGACGTAGGTCTTGGTAATGTGCTCCAGACGTATCATGCTTTGCTCTCACCTCATTGTGACGTTTTTAGTTCTCCCTGTTGTTTCGGGGGAAGGCAGCACTGCATGACCGTTCAATTTAGGGAAGCACTGATTAAATCACGCCTGACGGCTTGGCACGCATTTTGCTTGCATCTTTTCCGTTATATTGCACAATTCGTCCTAGCAAGGCGACAGCCTTGCGTCGTCCTCATTGTACAATCTGACGGAAAATCTGCGGCGCAATCTGCGCACCAGATTTAATCAGCACTTCCTTAGTCCTGCGGTGCCGCCGTACGCATTCGTCCGAAGCGGAAATTCCTGCGGAGCAGCTTTGTAAATATAGCGTTCATGATTTCCGCCTCCTCTTTTGCCTATCCTTCCGATAGGCTTTATGTGATGATTATATCAGACAATGCCCACTTTGTCAATAGGTTTTGATGAATTCTTATATATTTTATAGGTTTTGTCCTCTGTGAACAGTTTTCCAAAAAAGAATTTGTTGTTATTGCACAAAAAATCGGAGTCCACATCGTGAACTCCGATTCGTGATTTTTACTCAGCGCCCTGGCTTCCCGGCTAAGAAAGCAGTATCTCCTGCTCCTTCGCGATGTTCCCGCGCAGGGTGTAAACGCACCTGAGCCTTATCCCGTCCTGCTCCGGAACGGCGGTCTTTTCGCAGGAATACACCTCCTGCCCTGCATAGAAGTTCTCCTCGAACGCCGCCTGCTGCCTCGACAGCTCCGCCAGGCAGTCGTCGGCGGAGCGCGTAACGTTCCTGCTGACGTACCCGGTGAACCGTCCGGTTCTGATCTTCAGAGGGGTCTCCTTCCCGAACAGCCTTATGGCCTCGGTCTCCTCGGAGTACACCGAATCCTCCATCGCCGCCACGCCGAAAAACAGCGGGTACTCGTCGTCGCCATAGACCAGCCACCTGTACTCCGCCGTCTCCCCCTCAGGAAGCCGCAGCGTTTCCTTGTAAGGCACGAAAAACTCCCGGGTCTCGGTGTACTCCCCTATGATCTCGGCGCTGGCGTGCTTGAGGATAACGTTTCCGGCGGCGTCGGCGACTGTCCCGCTGACCAGCAGACCTCCCTCGGGGACGCCGCTTCCGATATCGGCGACGAGCACTCCGTCCCGCACGACGTGCGACACCACCGCCGCCGCCCGGGAAGCCACCAGATTGCACGGAGCGTCCGAGTCAAGCATTTCCGGCGCGGGAGTTCCCATCTCCACCGCCGCCTCCAGCCGGAAACCAACGCAGGTGACGTCCACCCAGGCTGCCTCGGGTATCTCAAGGAGTATCCGGCGCTCTGCGGCGGTGGTGCTGTTCTCCAGGCGGCGCGCGGAGCTTCCCTTGGTAAGTCCGCACTCCCCGAGTATCGACATTATCTGCGAGCGCTGAGCCGCCGTCACCGTCCCGGAGCTCACTATCTCGATATCCTGAATGCGGCTCCCGCTGAGCGCCGTCAGCATCACGAACGCCAGGAACCCCACGTACAGCCCCGCCCGGCGGCTGTACCTCAGCGCCGTGAAGTACAGCCCCCGGCGCTTCCCTGCACGGATACGCAGACCGCAGCGGCGCGCTGTCCGGGCAGTCTCCCAGTAGTCCGCCGGGGAGACCGAGCCGCTTATCGTCCCGTCGCCGAATCTTACCCGGCGCAGCTCCACGCCGCGGCTGATAAGCTCGGTCGTGAACTGCTCCGGGAACGCCCCGTACCCGCTGAATTCCACGCTGCCGAACCGCAATCCCCTCTGTTTTTCCTCCATGTTCCCACCTCACAGACTGAGGAAGCTCACCGCTTCGATACTCCCGGTGACGCGTACTCCGTAGGCTCCGCCGCTCTCGAGGGTCAGCTCGGTGCCCTGAACCCTCATCAGGCGTTCCTCGCCGGCGCAGCGAATTTTCAGCACGATCTCGCCGGAGACCTCCCGGCTGTCTGTGCAGCTTATCACTCCGGCGCAGTTCTCCGCGATAAGTTCCGCGCAGTCCCGCAGAGTCACCGTCGTGTGCTGGTAAGGAGCCTCCCCGAGCGCTGTCAGCGCCTCTTTAAGTCCCATATGCGTTCCCTCCTGCATGTCCTGTTCTTCTGTTAATACTATGCGGAGAGACTCTGGGTTATGTGCGCTGTTTTTTCACCGTTGTGCAGTATACCACATTTTTAATATTCGCGTGATTTAAGTAAAAAAATTTTAAAAAAAGCTAAAGATTAGTTAAACTCTGTCGATAATACATATAATAAACTGGAAATGTATATTGTACAATTCCAGGAATTCACAGAGATGTGATGCGTTGAAAGGAAGGTATCATCAAAAGTGAAAAGGTCAATGAGGATCGGAACAAAGATCACTGTTATTTCTTGCCTGGCTGCCGTAATTGCGGCAATAATGCTGGCTGTTGTGACGACTGTAGTGTTTATGTCGTTCGTGGGAACGCTCCAGGAAGAAGAGACAAATACCGGCGTAAACGTGCTCTCTTCTGAAATCAGGAGCGATATCGAAGAAATGGGCGACGTAGCCGAACTTCTCATCGCAAGTTCATGGGGACAGATAAACAATTCGGACTACGACAATACCTGGGCGTCCAACAAGCCCTCTGAAGCAAGCTTCGCAGCGTACATAAACGGTGGTCAGGCAGTCTGGAGCACCGAAAACTTCCCGCTCAGCGACGACGCAATCGCACGGGTAAAGGCAGGCGGAATGAAAGGCGCAATGGCGGACGGCGACAAGCTGTACTCCGTATACTGCCGCCCGGTGGAGAACGGCGCTCTGGTAGTCGGCACCGACCTCAACGACCTCACTTACGTTGACGACGTAAAGGAAAAAACCCGTGCGGAGCTTACCATATTCTGCGGCGACACCCGTTACAGCACCACTATCATGGACAGCTCCGGAGTACGCAGCACAGGCACCAAGATGGACGGCGGCATCTGGAACATGGTTCAGAACAGCGGCACATATATCGGTAAAACGGCGATAAACGGTCAGAGCTACTACGTTAACTACACTCCCATGACTGATTTTAACGGTCAGGTGGTCGGCGCGTACTTCGCGGGTTACTCCACTGCGGTGGCTGACGCGGAGCTTTTCAAAGCCATTATTATTTCTGCGGCAGTTCTCATCGCGGTATGCGTGGGCGCGGGATTCCTGCTGTTCGCGGTGATGAACAGGCTTGTACGTAAGCCAGTTTCTGAGGTCGTGAAGATATGCGGTCAGCTCAGCGCCGGCGAACTGAATGCGCCTGATTCCGAATTCAGCTTCAACGCCGACGAAATGGGCGACATCGCCGAGAAGATCACCGAAGCAAAGCATACCCTGCACACCTACGTTGACGACATCTCCCACGTGCTTTCCGGCATGGGAACCGGCGATTTCTCGTCGCAGCCCTCCGTGAAATACATTGGCAGCTTCGAGGAGATCAACCGCTCGTTCCGCAGCATAAAGGATACCCTCAGCGGCATAATTGGCAACATGAATTCCTCCGCGAACGATGTAATGGCGGGCGCGCAGCAGATGGCTGACGGCTCACAGCTCCTCGCGGAAGGCACGACCCGCCAGGCTACCGCAGTTGACGAGCTGTCCTCCACAATTGCGGAGATCTCCGGCAACATCAACAAGACCGCCGAGAACTCCAACAAGGCAAGCGATATCTCCAACGACTGCGCCGAGCAGATGATACGCCAGGGCAGCGAGATGGAGCGCATGCTTGAAGCAATGGATCAGATCGAAAAGCAGTCCGAAGCGATATCCGAGGTCATAAAGTCCATCGAGGACATCGCATTCCAGACGAACATACTCGCGCTGAACGCCGCGATAGAAGCTGCCCGCGCAGGAGAAGCCGGAAAGGGCTTCGCGGTAGTCGCGGACGAGGTACGCAACCTTGCTTCCAAGTCGGCTGAATCCGCGAACAGCACACGCGAGCTGATTTCCTCCACGATCAACGCGGTACAGAACGGCTCCGGCATTGCAAAGCAGACCGCCGAGACCCTCCAGCAGGTCACCGGGCTTTCCCAGGAGAGCGCGAAGCTGGTTTCGGAGATATCCTCCGCGGCAGACGAGCAGGCGAAGGCAGTTCAGCAGGTAACTGCGGGTATCGAGCAGATCTCCCAGGTAATTGCAACGAACTCCGCGACCGCCGAGGAATCCGCCGCCTCCTGCGAGGAGCTTTCCGCTCAGTCAAGACTGCTTCAGGAGCAGGTCGGCAAACTCAGGGTTTAATCACAGGGTAACCTCTAAAAACCGGGACACGAGTAGATTTCGTACATGACTTATATCAGATGCTAGGCGTCAAACCGCAGGAATACTTGATGTATTTCAAGGTTTGACAACGAAGCAGATGATATAAGTCATAGAAATCTGCCGTGAAGGAGGTTTTTAGAGGTTACCACAGATCAAATCAACCGAAAATCCCCCGGATCGCCTCCGGGGGATTATTGTATTATCAGGGTGTCAGGAAGCCGTCGTATTCTGGATTTCCGCACTTTGGAACCGCGCCGAAAACGAGAAGTATTGCAGCACAAATAGCAGGCTGAACGCCTGCCGATAAGGCACGCGCCATTAAATCATTCCGCGAAGCGGACACCATAATTCCGAATTCCGCATTCCGAATTCCGAATTAAATATTAGTGCTGCTCTGCGTCCGCTGTTTTGCGCTTCTCGCCGAGGGGGTAAACCGCGTTTCCGTCCTCGTCGTAAACGGGGTTGAATTCGCCCGTGATGTAAGCCGAAATGATATTGCAGGCTACGTGACGGCTGTACTCGCTGTTTTCCATGCACACTCCGAACGCTATCTCAGGGTTGTCGGCGGGATAAAATCCCACGATGGTGGAGTTGAACTTCGTCATTGCGATGACCTCCGGCGTGCCTGTTTTCGTGCAGACGTTCTCCTTGCCGATACCCTTGAAGTCGTAGATGTTGTACCAGCCGCCATCCATCAGGAAGTTCGCGTTTTCACTTACGCGCTTCATTCCGGCGTGCACCTCCGCGAATACGTCCTCCATGCCCTCGGAGAAATCCGCCATCACCTCTGGCTTTATCTCCTCGATGAGCTTGGTGTAGTCGTAGTTGTAGACAGCCTTCACGATGTGCGGGCGGTACCTTACGCCCTTGTTCGCGATGGTCATTGCCTGGGTCGCCAGGTGCAGCGGAGTCAGCAGGGTCTCCGACTGACCGATACCCGCCTGGATCGTATCCGACGCGTTCCACTCGATCCCGAGCTTGTCGAACAGCTCCGGGGAGGTCATTCTGCCGGTGGACATCGGCAGCTCAAAGCCGAGGTCGGTGCCTACGCCGAATTTATTCGCCCAGTACGCCAGCCGGTCGATACCCATGCGGCGCGCGGTCTCGTAGAAGAAAATGTTGCAGGAGTGCTTAAGTCCGAACTGCACAGTGATGGAGCCGTGAACTCCGGTACAGCCCGGGGTGTAGCTCGGCGCGTAGTACATATACCGCCCCGTGCAGTTGATAGTGCTGGAGGCGTCGATAACACCCTCCGCAAGACCCGCCGTCGCGGTGATGGTCTTGAATGTGGAGCCGGGACGGTACTCGCCGTTTATCGCGCGGTTCAGCAGCGGGGAGTTCTCAGCGTTCAGAACGGACGCGTAGTCCTCGACGAGCTGGTTTATATCGTAGCTCGGGAGTGTCGCCATCGCCAGCACCGAGCCGTCCCTGACGTCCAGCACGACTGCGGAGCCTACCTCGGTATCCTTGCCTCGGAGGTTCGCGTCCATCGCCGTTGTGTAGTACGGGGAGTGCAGGAAATCCATGTGGTACTGCACGATTCGCTCCACCATGTTCTGGAAGTTCGAGTCTATCGTCAGCATTACGGACTTCCCCGCCTGCGGCTCCTTGGTTATCTCGTCGGAGATCATCATGCCGTCGGAGTTACGCGTTATCTCGCGGGTGCCGCGCTCGCCGCGCAGCGTGGATTCCAGCGCAAGCTCGATACCCGATGTGCCGATTATGTCGTCCAGCTTGTAGCCGGCGCTCTTCAGCTCGGCGTACTTATCCGCGGATATCGCCCCGACCGTTCCCCTGATATGCGGCGCGGTGGTGCCGTCGAGATAGACGCGGTTCCAGCCCTCGGAGATCTCCATGCCGGGCATGAGCGCGGAAAGCTCCTTCAGCTCCAGCACCGTGTCGCTGGATATCCCGGAGGCAAGCTCGTAGGGATTGTTGTTATTGAATCCCTTCAGCTCCATTTCGTAGCGGACTCCCGCGATGCAGCGGCGCATCGGCTCCTCGTACTGGTCGGATATCTTGTAGTTCTCGTAGAGGGCGTTCATGCAGTTCTCGACCGTGGCGTAAACGCCCAGCTTCATGCGGGATTTCAGCGAATCCACGGCGTTGTCGCGGTCCTTTTCGAACTGGTAGGGCTGCGTTCTGGTAATGGGCAGGGTTTCGTTCCACTCGTCGCCGTGCTTCATCAGTATGGTAAGAATGCGGTAGATGACCTCGTTTTCCGTTCCGCTTTCCAGCGAGGCTTTCTGGAGCTTCACGCTGCAGTTCAGCTCGTTGGTGTTGAGTATTTTTCCGGTGCTGTCGGCTATCTTTCCGCGCGCCGCCTCGATGTCCTGGGTCGCGGTGTGGGTGCTCTGGGTCATGGCGAGGTACTTGCTTCCGTCGGCTATCTGTATTTCAAGAAGCCGCAGTCCGCACAGGAACGCCGCGCCTATCACTATTGCCGCAAGCACGGCAGACCTCAGCAGGTTCTGAAATTTTGACATTTATTCCTCCAGTTATGCGTTGGGACTGGGCGGTTTATTCCTCGGCGCCCTTGGTTATCTCTTCCTCCGCTGCGGCGTTTCCGGCGGCCTCCTCCAGGCGGCGCTCCTCCTTCGGGCGGAGCCTGTTGGATATGAGCCGCACCAGAAAATACACCGGCACCGAGAACGCGACAGCCCAGGCGTAGGCGGGCAGCAGCGAATGCAGGAACGATATCCCGGAGTATTCGCGCTCCCACACCCAGTGCAGGAACAGGAAGTCCAGCCCGCACATAATGACGCACACGGCGGTGTTCATCACAAGGTGGGAGAGCCAGTTCGATTTCAGCCAGAACCTCGACAGCAGCGAGATGAGCGGGCAGGATATCAGCAGCCACATCGACGAGAACCCAAGCAGAGTGCCGCTCGCCATATCCAGCATCAGCCCGCAGGAAACGCCGAACACTCCGGCGGCGAGTTCACCCTCGAACATGGCAGCGGCGGTGGCAAGCGGGATAATCAGCAGCGGACACCACCCGCGTATAAGCGGAGCGACCTCCCACAGGTAGAACATCAGCAGCACGGCTGAATAGAGGAACCATCGGAAAAAGCAGCGCAGCCGTGCTTTCCGGGAGCGCGCCCGGAATCCCACCTTGCTTTTTGAGATATATTTTGCCATATGAATTATCCTTAAATCCGGAGAAACGGCGCAGTTAAGCTGCACCGTTCCATTCTGTCGATTGACCTCAATCTGCCCGCGAAGCGGGCTTTTGAAATCCATTTTATGCCCCAGCTCTGCCGGGGCATAAAATACTTCTATCCGCACAAGTGTGCGTTTTGGCGGCATAGACGCCAAAACGTGCGCGCGGTGCGGATGTTCGGCGGAAAAGTCACATTAGTGACTTTTTCGACGGTATCACGGCGCAGTTAAGCTGCACCGTTCTTAATTATTGTGCGATATCGCCGAACGAAAGCCCCTTGCCGTCGAAATCCACGACCGCGTAGACGGTGGTGATAGCGAAGCAGTCCTCTGCCGGCTCTATCAGGGCGTGCTTGGAAAGCCCGTTGGGGTCGTCGTAGACCTCCTTTACCGTGCCGACGATGATACCCTCAGGGAACAATCCGCTCTGACCGGCGGTGACTATCACGTCCCCCGGATCAACGTCCGCGTCCTTGAGTATCTGGCTCATGAGGCACAGCCCCTGTTCGGCGGTGGAGGTGGAATTCTCAATAACTCCGGTCGCCTTGGTCCGCATAGTGTATACCCCGACGTTCACCTGCGGAGAGAGTATCGTAGACACCTTCGCGTAATTCGGCGCGATGTCTGTTACCCTGCCGATGAGACCCACGGAGGTTATCACCGGGTCGTTGAGTGATAACCCGGTGCTGCTTCCCTGGTTTATCGTGAATCCGCCGTACATGTCGTTGGCGTTGCGGGCGATTATGCCGCACGGCTCAGAGAAAACGAGGTCCTTGTGCTCCTTGCTGAGCTGAAGCATTTCCCGGAGCTGCTCGTTTTCCTTCTGGAGCGCCTCGTAGTCCGCGGAGCGCTCGTACATCTGCGTGACAAGCTCGCGCAGCTCGTCGTTCTGCGCCTTGTAGGTATCGGCGTTGACCCACTTGTCGATGAATCCGTTAACTCCGTTTGAAATGGCGTTCGCCGCGGTGACGAACGGGTATGTTACCGTGCTGATGACCTGCTCGGGCAGTGTCTGGGTGCCCGCGGCGACGGCAACGTAGGTCATAAGTCCCAGCAGCAGCGCCGCGATACAGAGTATGATTTTGAATTTGACGCTGTGGAAGAATTCTCTCATAGATGTTGTTCAGTTCATTTCTTCCGGCGCAGCCGGACGCAGTTTATCAGTAGATGTTCTCGTCCTCGCTGAGAACGTCCTCGAGCTTGTCGATGTTCTCAAGTACCTTGCCGGTGCCGTCAGCAACGCAGTCGAGGGGGCGCTCCGCGATCTTGACGGGCATGCCGGTTTCCTCGTGGATAAGCTGATCGAGCCCTCTCAGCAGCGCGCCGCCGCCAGCCAGCATTATGCCGGACTCGATGATATCGGCCGCAAGCTCAGGGGGAGTCTTTTCAAGGGTGGTCTTGATGGCGTCGATAACGTGGGAGAGCGGCTCGGAAATAGCCTCGCGGATCTCCTCGCTGGTCACTGTGATGTTCTCGGGCAGACCGTTGAGCAGGTTGCGGCCCTTGATGTCCATTACCGGCTCGGTGTCGCCGGTCTTGTATGCGGAGCCTATGCCCATCTTGATGTTCTCGGCGGTCCTCTCGCCGATGAGCAGGTTGTACTTCTTCTTGATGTAGTTGATTATCGCGGAATCGAACTCATCGCCGGCTACCCTTACGGAACGCGCGGTAACGATGCCGCCCAGGGAGATTATGGCGACCTCGCTGGTGCCGCCGCCGATATCCACGATCATGCTGCCGACAGGCTCGGCAACCGGGAGACCCGCGCCGATAGCGGCAGCCATAGGCTCCTCGATGATGGAAACGCGCTTTGCGCCCGCGTTCTGAGCCGCTTCCTTAACGGCGCGGCGCTCTACCTCGGTAACTCCGGACGGAATGCAGATGATGACGCGCGCCTTGCCCCTGCCGCGCAGAGCCTTCTTGATGAACTGCTCCAGCATGCTGGATGTCATGTCGAAGTCGGCGATAACGCCGTCCTTGAGCGGACGTACAGCCACGATGGAGCCGGGGGTGCGTCCGATGACGTCCTTGGCTTCCTGGCCTACGTAGCGCACGCACTGGAGCTTCTTGTCCACTGCAACCACCGAAGGCTCGCGGATAATGATACCCTTGCCCCTCATATATACAAGCGTGTTCGCCGTTCCTAAGTCGATACCGATGTCCTTGGTCATTCCAAACATTGTGCTTCCTCCGTTATATTCTGTGATATTTTACAGTATGCGGTCATTTCCTCGCACATACCTCTTATACATAATTGTACAATTATAATTATAGCATTATTGTGCTCTGTACGCAATGCATTATTAGCATAAAATTTCGGCTTTCTCGGACTTTTTTTTGGCTATTTTTCGGCATTTTTCCCAGGCGCTGAATTTATAGACCCGGCGGGAGATTATTTTTGAAAAAGCACTTGCAATAACTGATATTTTAAGATATAATATTAATATACAGACCATTCCAGACTTTTTCTGACTTTATAGATCACATCAATGAAAGGAAAACCGCCGACATGCTCAACGAAAAAGTGACCGTTACAATATGCGGAAAAGCGTATAATCTCCGCACGGACAATGCTTCCTCCCTGATACGCCAGGGTGAGGAGGCCGACCGCCGCATCACCGAATACTGCCGTGAAATGTCGCTCTCAAAGGACGACGCATGCGTTTTCACCGTGCTGGATCTCCTGGGGGATCTCGACTCCGCGAACGCCCAGCGGGATTCCTACGCGAAGAAGAACGCCGCGCTGGTCAGCACCGCGGAGAAGGGCGCGAAGGCTCTTGAGGAAAACAAGCAGCTCGCCTCCGAAAACGAGCTGCTCGCAAAGGACAGCGCCGCCCTCGCGGAGCTACGCCGGGAACACACCGAGCTTGAAGGCAAAAACGCCCAGCTCACCGAAACGCTCAGCGAAGCCAACGAGCGTGCCGCGCAGAACGCCAGCGCAAAGGCGGAGCTTGAAAAGTCCCAGCAGACCGTGAAGTCCCTTGAGGAGAAAAACGCGCAGCTCACCGGCTCGCTGAAGTCCGCCGAGGAGAAGTCCGAAGCGCAGAAGAAGAACATCGCGGAACTTGAGCGGCAGAACTCCGACCTGAAAAAGCAGGCGGCGAAGCTGGTGACAGTCACCGATGAGAACAAAAAGCTCACCGAAAGGCTGGACAAGGCTGCGAACACCGAAGAAGCGCTCCGCCGCAGCGAAGATCGCGTGTCCTACCTTGAGAAGGAATGCGGAAAACTCGACGCGGCAAACGCGGAGCTTAACACGCTGAAAAAGTCCCTCGCAGACGAGCAGGGCAAGACCTCCGACCTTGAGAAGAAGCTCGCCGCCGCCGAAAAGAGCGCCGCAGAGCTTTCCGAAGCGAAGCAGTCCCTCGCCGCCGAAAAGGGCAGGAATTCCGACCTGGAGAAGAAGCTCGCCACCGCTGAAAAGAGCGCCGCGGAGCTTTCCGAAGCGAAGCAGTCCCTCGCCGCTGAAAAGGGCAGGAACTCCGACCTGGAGAAGAAACTCGCCGCCGCCGAAAAGAGCGCCGCGGAGCTTTCCGATGCGAAGCAGTCCCTCGCCGCTGAAAAGGGCAGGAACTCCGACCTGGAGAAGAAACTCGCCGCCGCCGAAAAGAGCGCCGCGGAACTTTCCGACGTGAAGAAGGCTCTTGAAGCCGAACAGGGCAAAACCGCCGACCTTGAGCGCCGCCTGGACGCCTCCCGCATGGCGGCAGACGACGCGCAGAACAGCGTATCCGTGCTTGAAAAGGACATCGCCGCGCTCAAGTCCGAAAACGAGGAGCTTTCCGCGCTGCGCGAGAAGGCGGGAATGTACGAGAAGCTCACCGTGAAATTCTCGCAGATCGAAAGCGAGAACGCGGCTCTCAGGGCGGGCGCAGGCTCCGACGCCTCCGAAGGCGCCGCCCCCGCGCAGATGGAGGAGCTGAAGAAACAGCTCTCCGACGCGCTCGCCGAAGTCAAGGAACTTAGAAAGATAAACGCTTCCCTTAACCGGCAGCTTAACGAAATGCTTGAGGACGGTCAGCTTACATTATGAGTGAAATTCTTGCACCCCTCGGGGGGCTTTCAGATCTGCCTGCGGCGCTGAACACCGGCGCCGACGCGGTATATCTTGGTTTATCGGAATTTTCGGCACGCAAAAATGCCGAAAATTTTTCTGTTGAGGAGCTTAAAACAGCCTGCACCGAATGCCACAAGCGCGGGGTGAAAGTCTACGCCGCGCTGAACACGCTGGTGTACGACAGCGAGACCGAAAAATTCGCGGAGTGCGTGAAAAGCGCTGCGGAATGCGGCGTGGACGGACTTATAATCCAGGATCTCGGCGCGGCTGAAATAGCGAAGCGGGTCTGCCCGAAGCTTCCGCGCCATGCCTCCACGCAGATGACGCTGAACAGCACCGCCGGAGTCAACGCGGCTCAGCAGCTCGGATTCTGCCGGGCGGTCATCGGGCGGGAGCTGTCCTTCGAACAGATAAAGCGCATCGCCGAAAACACCGGCATTGAACTCGAGGTTTTCGTGCACGGCGCGCTGTGCGTCTGTATCAGCGGACAGTGCTACATGAGCAGCATTTTCGGCGGGAGAAGCGGCAGCAGAGGTCTCTGCGCGCAGCCCTGCCGACTGGATTTCACCTGCGGGGACATGCACAGCGTGATTTCCCTGAAGGACAGCTCGCTCGTTCCGCACCTGCGGGAGCTTGACGACATCGGTATCGCCTCGCTGAAAATCGAGGGCAGAATGAAGCGCCCGGAGTACATCGCCTGCGCCGCCGACGCCTGCCGGAAGTCCATGGACGGCGGCAAATACGACTTTGAGCGGCTCTCCGGGATATTCTCAAGGGGCGGTCTGACCGACGGATATTTCACCGGCTCCATGCAGGACATGCAGGGCACCCGCAGCCGCGAGGACGTCGAGAACTCCGCGAAGGCGCTCAACGGCATAAAGGCGCTCTACAAGGCGGAATTCCCGCGTATACGCGCGGATATCCGCACGATTCTGAAACCCGGAGAGCCTGCGTTCGCGGCCGCTTCCTGCGGGGATATTTCGGCAGCTGTGCAGGGCGAAGTCCCGCAGCCCGCGCTGAATGCTCCGCTGACCTCCGAGGGCGTTTGCAGCCGCATGTCGAAGCTCGGCGGAACGCAGTTCTACGCCGGGGAAGTCACCGCCGAGGTCGGCGAGGGGCTGAACCTCCCGGCGTCCGCGCTGAACTCCCTGCGCAGGGAGCTTGTGGAGCAGCTTTCAGCCGCAGTCCTCGCGAAGAACACCCCGGACTACAGCCTGCGCGAACTCACGCCGCCGCTTTTCGGGGAGCACCCGGCGGCTCCGCTGAAATGGCGCTGCGAGGTGTATTCCGCAGAACAGCTAAGGCAGGCCCTGGAGCTTCCGTTTGAGCTGATATACGCCCCCATGCGGCTTCTTGGTCTCTCCACGCCGGACAAGGACAGGATCGCGGTCATACCGCCGTTCGTGCTTTCCGACTGCGAGGACGAAGTTCGCGTAAAGCTCCGGGAGCTACGCGCGGCAGGCTTCACAAGGGGCATGGCGCAGACCCTCGGCCACGCGCTGCTCCTCCGTGAGGAGGGGTTCATACTCCACGGCGGACACCGCATGAACATCATCAACAGCTACGCCGCGGGAGTGTGCGGAGACTTCGGCTTCGAGGATATCACGCTTTCTTTCGAGGGCACTGCGGCTCAGCTCGCAGAGATACGCTCCCCGATACCACGCGGGGTCGTGGCATACGGAAGGCTCCCGCTGATGATAATGCGGCGATGTCCGGTCAGCGGCGGGAAGCCCTGCGGAAGGGTGCGCCTGTTCGACGACGGCGGAACTCCCTGCGGCGAGTGCATAGCCGACCGCCGGGGCAATAAAATGCCGGTGCTCTGCGGCGGGAACAGCGTCGAGATACTAAACCCCGACCTGCTCATAATGAGCGACCGCAGCTCCGCCCTGGAGCCGTTCGATTTCGCGGTGCTGAAATTCACCGACGAAAAGGAGCTGAAGCCCATTCTCGATATGTACCAGAATAACGGGAAGCCCTCCGGGCCGCTTACCCGCGGTCTGTACTTCCGGGGCGCCGAGTAATTCCGCTCCGGCTGAGGGACTTTATCCCAGGCGGGCAGGCGGTTTTGTCTGCCCGCCTGTTTTGCGGGAGCCGCGCTGAATTACACAATGAAGGGAGCCTGAACATGCAGTTCTACAGATTTGACGGCAGCCTGAAAAGCTCCGGTGATACCCCGCCGGAAAAATGGGAAAACGCCCTCGCGGTGCTGACCTCCCGGGAAGCCGAGGAGATACCTCTGCCTCCGGAGCTTGTCCCTCCGGAAATGCCGCCGATGGTGAACCAGACGCAGTTCTGCGTGCTGAAAATGCAGCAGAAGCGTATGACCGGCAGCATACATATCCCCGCGCGGCACCAGCGCAGGGCGATACGTTTCACGTTCGCCTGGTCGGGGGAAAACCTCCTGCTGCTGGACGACGGCGGATTCGTCAGCGGATTCATCGAGCGCATGACTGCGCTGGTTCCGAAATTCGCCGACGGCGCCAACGACTTCCTCGCGGAGCTGCTCATCGACCTTATCCAGGGCGACCCAGGGTATATACAGCACCTGGAATCCCGGCTGGACGAGCTGGAGAAGTCGGTGCTTGACGGCGAGACCTCAAAGTTCATCAGCAGAATGAGCGTAGTAAGAAAGGAACTGAACCGCAACAACCGCATGTACGCCCAGCTCAGCGAGTTCGCGGAATCCCTCCAGGAGGACGCCTCCGAGCTTTTCGACATAAGCAGCAGCAAGCGGCTCAGCTATTTCCTGCGCCGTGCGGAGCACCTCCGCTCCGAGACCCAGATGCTCCGGGAATACGCGACCCAGATATGCAGCGAGTACCAGGCGCAGGTCGACATCGTGCAGAACCGCGTCATGAAGCTGCTGACAATAGTTACCACGATATTCATGCCGCTGTCGCTCATCGCCGGGTGGTACGGCATGAACTTCTCAAACATGCCCGAGCTGCAATGGACCTACGGCTACCCCGCCGTGATAGGAGCCGCAGTGCTCATCGTCGCGGCGCTCATCATATGGTTCAGGCACAGAAAATGGCTGTGACCCGGGCTTTTTTATTTCGTGCCAGAACACGCGATTTAAATCTTACATGTTCTCCATATGTGAATTATCATAAAAAGGGCATACTATAAAATGCGAAAAGCCCCGTTTTTTCGGCAAGGTGCTGAAATTCCACATTTAGTGAAAAAAACGGCGCAAAAATGTTGACATTGTGTCGAAATTGTGATAAATTAATAACGTATATGGAAAATCAGAATCATGCTCTGTTGGATTTTCTAATGGGAACCTCTAAAAACCGGTTTGAAAAGGGAAAATGGGTAGAGTGCGCCGAATGCGATGAAAGCCGACGAAGTAAGGCTGTATGCCTTACGAGGAGGTTTGAAGAAGCAGTCGGTGTGCTATACACATTTTCACTCAAACAAGGTTTTTAGAGGTGACCTAATGTTGAAAGGTTGTTAAAAATGGCAAATTATGACGTTATAATCGTAGGCGCAGGCCCCGCCGGTATTTTTACCGCACTGGAAATGCTCCGCAAAGGCTCGAAGAAGAAAGTGCTCATCGTGGAGAAGGGCGTTTCCGTTGAGAAAAGAGCCTGTCCGAAGGCTAAGACGAAGGTCTGCATGAACTGCAAGCCCTACTGCCACATCACCACGGGATTCTCCGGCGCGGGCGCGTTCTCGGACGGCAAGCTGTCGCTCTCCTGCGAGGTCGGCGGAAATCTCCCGGAGCTCATCGGCGAGGAGCTGGCTCAGGCCACAATCGACTACACCGACAAGATCTACCTTGAATTCGGCGCAGACCCACACGTAGAGGGCGTAAGCGACCCGGACAAGATACGCGAGATACGCAAGAAGGCGATCAACGCCAATCTCAAGCTGGTTGACTGCCCTATCCGCCACCTCGGCACCGAAATGGCTCATCAGCTCTACCTGAGAATCGAAAAGCACCTGCTGGAGCACGGCGTGGACATCATGTTCGAGACCCGCTGCGAGGACATCATCATCGAGGGCGACGTCTGCACCGGAGTTATCGTCACCGACAACAAGGGCAGCGACCGCCGCGAACTCAGGGCGGACAACATCGTCATAGCCACCGGCAGAAAGGGCGCGGACTGGCTCGAGCGCACCTGCGAAAGCCACAGCATAGCTCACCAGCCCGGAACCGTTGACATCGGCGTGCGCGTCGAGGTACGCAACGAGGTCATGGAGGAGGTCAACGCCGTTCTCTATGAGTCGAAGCTCATCGGCTACCCGCTGCCGTTCAAGAATAAGGTAAGGACATTCTGCCAGAATCCCGGCGGCTTCGTCAGCCAGGAGAACTACGACAACAATCTCGCGGTAGTTAACGGACACTCCTACAAGGATCTTAAGTCCAACAACACCAACCTCGCGATACTCTGCTCGCACAATTTCAGCGTTCCGTTCAACCAGCCGATAGAGTACGCGCAGAAGGTCGGCGAGCTGACTAACATGCTCGGAAACGGCCACATCATGGTTCAGCGCTACGGCGATATCCTCGACGGAAAGCGCACCTGGCCGAAGGAACTGTCGTTCTCAAACGTAAAGCCCACCCTTCCCGACGCCGTTGCCGGCGACATCACCGCCGCAATGCCCTACCGCACGATGACGAACATCATCAACTTCATCAAGGCGGTGGACTGCGTAGTACCAGGCTTCGCAAGCCGCGAGACCCTTCTGTACTCGCCGGAGCTGAAGTTCTACAGCAACCGCATAAAGATGGACGAGCATTTCAATACTAACATTCACGGACTGCACTGCCTGGGTGACTCCAGCGGCTGGACAAGAGGTCTTATGATGGCGTCCGTGATGGGCGTGCTCATGGGCAGAGAACTTATCTGAGAGGTAAAGAAAAATGCAGCTTCTTAAGGACAGAATCAGAAAAGACGGCGTTATCAAGGATGGAAACGTCCTCAAGGTGGACAGCTTCCTCAACCACCAGATGGACATTGCGCTCATCAACGAGATGGGAAAGGAATTCCGCAGGCGCTTCCCCGATGAGAGCATCAACAAGATACTCACCATCGAGGCCTCCGGCATAGGCATCGCGTGCATCACCGCGCAGTACTTCAACTGCCCAGTGGTTTTCGCCAAAAAAACACAGAGCATAAACATCGACGGCGAGGTGTACTCTACCAAGATAAAGAGCTTCACCCACGGCCGTACATACGACGTTATCGTGAAGAAGGCGTTCCTGTCCCCGGAGGATAATATCCTCATCATCGACGACTTCCTCGCAAACGGCTGCGCGCTGCTCGGGCTTATCGACATCGTAAAGCACGCCGGCGCAAAGATAGCCGGAGCCGGTATCGTCATCGAGAAGGGCTGCCAGAAGGGCGGCGAGCTCGTCCGCAGCCAGGGTATCCGCGTGGAGTCCCTCGCGATAATCGACGAGATGGATCCCGTGAAGGGCTGCAAGTTCCGGGACGACGACTGATTTCAACGGCATTCCGCCGAAGAAATAAAAGGCAGCACCGCGCAAAGACCATTTTTCTATTTTGAGCGTGTGTTGCCATAACAGAACGCGGTAAAACCGCAGACACACTAGGGAGGAACCAACCAATGAAGAAAAAGTTACTCGCCGCTTTCATGGCGGCAGCAATGCTGCTCACAGGCTGCTCCGGAAACACATCTTCCGGAAGCTCCGCCGCTGACGGCGAAAGCAGCACAGCAGACAACGCAGCAAGCGTCAAGGCAGGCTTCGTCTACATCGGCAAGATCGACGACGGCGGCTACACCCAGGCTCACGACCAGGGCAGACTCGCCATCGAGAAGATGGGCGTTGAGACCGCTTACGTTGAGGACGTAGCAGAAACCGTTTCCGACACCTGCGAAGCTATCCGCACCCTTATCGACGAGGGCTGCAACCTTATTTACACCAACTCCTTCGGCTTCATGGAAGGCACCGTTGAAATGGCTAAGGAGTACCCGAACGTTAAGTTCGCTCACTGCTCCGGCTACCAGAGAAGCGACAACCTTTCCACCTACTTCGGCAAGGTTTACCAGGCTCGTTACCTCGCAGGCATCGTTGCAGGCATGAAGACCGAGAAGAACTACATCGGCTACGTTGCTGCAAAGGGCATTCCTGAGGTTATCCGCGGTATCAACGCATTCACCCTCGGCGTACAGTCCGTAAACCCCGACGCTAAGGTCGAGGTCGTTTTCACCGACACATGGTACGACCCCTCCGTTGAGAAGCAGGCAGCTCTGGAACTTCTGAACAAGGGCGTTGACGTTATCGCACAGCACCAGGATACCACCGCTCCGCAGGTAGCTGCACAGGAGAAGGGCGCATACTGCATCGGCTACAACTTCCCGACCGCTGACGCCGCTCCCGACGCTTACCTGACCGCGGCTTGCTTCAACTGGTCAACCTTCTACACCGACGACTGCCAGAGAGCGCTCGACGGCACATGGACAAGCCGCGCTTACTGGGAAGGCCTCGCAGCTAACATGACTTACCTCGACGACCTCACCGCGCTCTGCGCAGAGGGAACTCAGGAGAAGGTAGACGCTGCAAGGGATTCCATCATCGACGGTTCCTTCGACCCGTTCACCGGTCCGCTCTACGATCAGAACGGCGAGCTCAAGGTAGAGGACGGCGTCAAAATGACCGACGACGAGATCTGGAACATGAACTGGTTCGTTCAGGGCGTTGTTGGCTCTATCCCCGCATAATCACAACTGAACATCGGCAGACGCAGGCTGCATAACACAGCCTGCCCTGCTTGTTTTCACGAGCGGTATGCCGCGGCGTACCGTTTGTGAAAGCAGACAGGATCAAAATTATCCGGCGGAGCCGGATACACAGCTTGTCGAAAAAGTGTCTTTTGCCCGCGAAGCGGGCATTTGAAATCCATTTTTTGACCCAGCTTTGCCGGGTCAAAAAATACTTCTATCCGCGCAAGTGTGCGGTTTGTCGGCAAAGCCGACAAACCGTGCGCGCGGCGCGGATGTTCGGCGGAAAAGTCCCAACGGGACTTTTTCGACGGTCTCATTATCCGGCGGAGACGGATACATTAATTCCGAATTAAGAATTCCGAATTCCGAATTTAATTTACGGGAGGTACTAATGTCCGAACCATATATCAGGTTAAAAAACATCTGCAAGAGCTTCGGCACGGTGCAGGCGAACAAGAACGTTTCCATCGACGTCAGCAAGGGCGAGATACTCGCGCTGCTCGGTGAGAACGGCTCCGGTAAGAGCACGCTGGTAAACATGCTCAGCGGTATCTACACCCCTGACAGCGGCGAGATCGAGATAGGCGGGAAAAACGTAGTGTTCCGCTCCCCGAAGGACGCCATCAACGCCGGAATCGGCATGATACACCAGCACTTCAAGCTGATAGACGTGCTGACCGCCGCCGAGAATATAGTCATCGGCCAGGAAAACAGCGTGGTGCTCAGCAAAAAGAAGATGAACGCCCGCATTAACGAGCTAAGCCAGAAGTACGGAATTTCCATCGACCCGGACAAGAAGGTCTACAACATGTCCGTCAGTGAGAAACAGTCGGTGGAGATCATGAAGATACTCTACCGCGGCGCGGACGTTCTTATCCTGGACGAGCCGACCGCAGTGCTCACCCCGCAGGAGATACGCGCGCTGTTCGATATACTCCGCGGAATGAAGGAGCGCGGCTGCTGCATTATCATCATCACCCACAAGCTCGCGGAGGTAATGGAGATCTCCGACCGCGTGACGGTTCTCCGCAAGGGCGAATCAATCACCACCGCAGTCACGAAGGACTCCACCCCGCAGGAGCTTACCGAAATGATGGTAGGCAGCGCGGTATCCCTTGAGATAGACCGCCCGAAGGAGAAGCTCAGCGAACAGCCCGTGCTGTCCGTCGACCGCCTGTCCAAGAAGTCGTTCGAGGGCGTCGACCTGCTCCGGGATTTGAGCTTCGACCTCTACGGCGGCGAGATACTCGGCGTTGCAGGTATCGCGGGAAGCGGTCAGAAGGAGCTGTGCGAGATAATCGCCGGACTTATGAAGGCGGACAGCGGCTCCGTGAAATTCAGCGGCGAGGAGATACTCGGGCTTTCCCCCCGGGCGATACTCCGGCGCGGGATAAGCATGAGCTTCATTCCGGAGGACAGACTCGGCATGGGTCTTGTGGCGGGAATGAGCGTCATGAACAACGTTATTCTCAAGAGCTACAACCGAAATCCCGGACCGTTCCTCGACAGGAAGTTCGCAAGGACGCTCGCGGAACAGATAGTGCATGATTTCGACATCTCCACCCCGTCGGTCACACACGAGGTAAAGAAGCTGTCCGGCGGCAACATTCAGAAGGTGCTCCTTGGACGTGAGATATGGCTTGCGCCGAAGGTGCTTATAACCGCGTATCCCGTCCGCGGACTGGATATCGGAGCTTCCTACAACATCTACCGCGTGCTCAACGAGCAGAAGAAAAAGGGTGTAGCCGTGCTGTTCATCGGCGAGGACCTTGACGTGCTCAAGAGCATTTCCGACCGCCTGATGGTGATTCACGGCGGCGAAGTCGTGGATATCGTCGACCCCGAAAAGGTGACGAAAGAGGACATCGGCATGATGATGCTGGGTCACAAGCCCGGCGCAGAGGGAGGCGAAGCGGTATGAGCATTGCAAACAGAGTACACATAACAAAGCGCACCGGAGCTTCAGGGGGCGCGCAGCTCGCTTCCCGGCTGGTTGCCATAGTCGTGGCGCTGGCGGCTTCCGGACTGGTAATGCTGTTCATGGGCTACCACCCGCTGGAGATATTCGGCAAGATAATCACCTCGTCGCTGTCCACCTACAGCAGATTCGGCGAAACGATGAACAAAACTATACTGCTGACCATGCTGTCGCTGGGTATCTCAGTGGCGTTCAGAATGAAGTTCTGGAACATCGGCGCGGAAGGTCAGTTCTACATGGGAGCTTTCGGCGCGGCGCTCATCGCGTTCGGATTCCCCGACCTGCCGGCATGGCTGCTGCTTCCGCTGATGGGGCTTTGCGCCTTCGTTTTCGGCGGCATCTGGGGGCTTATCCCGGCGCTCATCAAGGCGAAGTTCACAACATCTGAGACGCTGGTCACGCTGATGATGAACTACATCGCGATATCGTTCATCTCCTATCTGCAGTACGGTCCCTGGAAGGACCCCGAGTCCCTCGGCGCTGCGAAGATCGCGAGATTCTCCGACAACGCGATACTCCCGAAGGTTTTCGGCATTCATGCAGGCTGGATAATCATGCTGGCGCTCGTGGTCGTTATGACTATCCTGCTGAAATACACGAAGCTCGGCTACCAGATCGACGTACTCGGCGAGAGCGAGACCACCGCGAGGTACGCCGGAATGAACACGCTGAAGATCATGATAATCGCCGTACTGCTCTCCGGCGGTCTGTGCGGAGTCGCCGGATTCATGCAGGCGTCCGCAGTCGAGAAATCCATCACCGACCAGATGTCCGGCGGGCTTGGATTCACGGCGGTAATCACCGCGTGGCTCGCAAAGCTGAAGCCTCCGGTAATCGTCGTAGTTTCCTTCGCGTTCTCAATGCTGCTCCAGAGCGGAAAGGCGCTCCAGGTAATGGGTATCCCCTCCTCGATAACCGAGGTGCTTCAGGGCGTTATAATCTTCTTCGTTCTCGGAAGCGAGTTCTTCATCAACTACAAGATTTCGTTCCGCAAGGCTGATAAGGAGGGCTAATATGGATATTTTAAATGAGATCTCACTGTTCCTCCAGACTTCCGTGCAGATGGGTACGCACATTCTGTTCGCCATCGTCGGCGGCATTATCTGTGAGAAGGTCGGCAACATGAACCTCGGCATCGAAGGCATGATGCTGATGGGAGCCGCCGTGGGATTCCAGGTCGCCTGCGCGACTGCGAACCCGTTCCTGGCGGTGCTTTCCGCCGGACTTGCCGGACTGGTCGGCGCGCTTATCTACGCGTTCATCACGGTCACGCTGCGCGGAAACCAGGTCGTTACCGGACTGGTACTGACTATATTCGGCACCGGCGTTGCGGGATTCATCGGGAAATCCGTTTCGGGAAACACCGTCCCCGCCGAGGTCGTGGACGCGTTCAAGCCGTACGACATTCCCGTGCTGTGCGATATCCCGATAATCGGAAAGGCTCTGTTCTCACAGAGCGGTTACGTCCAGGCGGCGATAGTCGTTGCGATACTGGCGTACCTCTACATCAAGAAAACAAAATTCGGTCTGAATATGCGCGCGGTGGGCGAGAATCCCGCTGCGGCTGACGCCTCCGGAATCAACGTCACGCTCTACAAGTACGTCCACGTGCTGGCAGGCGGCTTCCTGTGCGGAGTCGGCGGCGCGTACCTCTCGACGGTGTTCCTCACAACCTGGCAGGACAACGTTACTGCGGGCGCGGGCTGGATAGCCGTAGCACTGGTAATTTTCAGCACCTGGAACCCGCTCAAGGCGATATTCGCGGCGTATCTGTTCGGCATGCTGAAGGGTCTGAACTTCAAAATGCAGGGCTGGGGATTCTCGGTCCCCTCGCAGATACTGGAGATGCTCCCCTACATCGCGACGATAGTGGTGCTGGTGTTCATCACGCTCAGAAAGAAGCGCGAGAATCAGCCGCCAAAGGCGCTCGGCGACCCCTATTTCAGAGAAGAACGATAACAAAATCGGCAGACGTCCTGGGCGCCTGCCGATTTCATTTTCTCAAGCTATTTTCCGTAGTTCCACTTTTTCATGCGGAGCGCCCTGGTCAGCGCGTTCACCTCGTCCTGCGTATTGAACGCCGACGGAGCAAACCGCACCGTGCCTTCCTCGAGAGTCCCAAGCTTTTTATGCGCCAGCGGAGCGCAGTGAAGACCGCCGCGCATGCAGAATCCCATGCGGCTCAGCTCCGCGGAGGCCTCCGCGGACGGCACGCCCTCCACCGCGAACGACACCACCGGCGCGTAAAGCTCTGGCTGGTCGTCGATGGTGGAGTACACGATTATCCCGGGTATCCTCCGGAGCTGGGAGCAGAAGCTCCTGCAGAGCGCGGTTTCATGCGAAAGTATCCTCTCCGGAGTTCTCCGGGTCACGAAATCCACACCAGCGCCGAGCGCTATTGCCCCCGGCGTGTTTATGGTTCCGCTCTCGAATCTGTCCGGGAGGAAATCCGGCTGCTCGACGCTTTCGCTGGCGCTGCCGGTCCCGCCTTCCATAAAGGTGTTCAGCGGATATTTTACGTCCGTGAGCATAAGCCCCGTCCCCATCGGTCCGTACAGACCCTTGTGTCCGGCGGTGCAGATGATGTTTATTCCGTCCTTCAGGCTCAGCGGGAGGATCCCCGCGCCCTGAGCCGCGTCCACTATGAAGCAGACTTTTTTACGGCGGCAGAGCGCCGCGAGTTCCCACACCGGGAGCCGCTGACCGGTCACGTTACCCGCCGCGGTGCAGATGAGCGCAGCAGTCTCCGGACGTATCGCCTCCGAAGCGCTGCGGAGCGTAGCCGCTGCGTCCTGCGAGGTCTCGAACAGGGTGTAGCTCCCGCCCCGGGCGGTCAGCGCGTGCACCGGTCTTATTACCGCGTTGTGCTCGATGTCGCTCAGGACGTAGTGCGCTCCGGGGCGGAAAAGTCCCTTTATCGCCTGGTTGAGCGCATGTGTGCAGTTCAGGGTGAACACGGTGTTCTCTGGCTCTGCGCCGAAGAACTCCGCGCACTTATTGCGGCTGGTGAAAACCGCCTGCGAGGTCGCGGCGGAAAGCGCGTGCCCAGCCCTGCCGGGATTCGCGCCGTATCTTGTCATCGCATTTCCCCACGCCTGGTATACGCTGCGGGGTTTGGGAAATGTGGTGGCGGCGTTATCGAGGTATACCACAGCTTACGCCGATCTTCAGCAGCAGCGGGCAGACCGTCTCCCGGTCGCCGAAGATCTTCAGCACGAACGTGCAGCCGCCCCGCCCGGTCACCCGCTCAACTGTACTCTTTATTCCGTTTCCCGCCAGGTAGAGCCGTATTTTCTCCGCCTGGGTCATCGAACGTGTATTTATAATGAAATATTTCATCGGAACATCTCCTTGCAGTTTTTGCCGTTTCCGGCCGCAGGAATATTATTCCTGCCATATGGTAACCTCTAAAAACCTCCTTCACGGCAGATTTCTATGACTTATATCATCTGCTTCGTTGTCAAACCTTGAAATACATCAAGTATTCCTGCGGTTTGACGCCTAGCATCTGATATAAGTCATGTACGAAATCTGCTCGTGTCCCGGTTTTTAGAGGTTACCAATATAATATATGCGAATGGCTGCAAAGTGTGTGCCGGGGAGACAAACGAAGTGTGTCTGAGAAATGTAAGAGTTTCCGCTGCCAGCAGCATGTTAAACACTCAAGCGCCTTTTTCCCAAACAGTCCACTGGACTGTTTGGGAGGATAATTCAACCGAGGTAATATGCCGCATGTGGGGGAAAACTCTCGTTTTCCCCCACACCACTTTAATGCTTTTTAAACGTATAACTGCGCACCAGCGCGCAGAGTAATGATGGCTCTGCTCTGTCGTTAGTTCGGCGCAAAACATAACATCATGCTTATAGCAGGCGGTGATATGTTGTGCCAAACCAGCCCCTCTGGCGCTTCGCGCCACCTCCCCCACATGGGGAGACACCTCACACTCCCGCTTCCTTTTGTAAGCAAAAGGAAGCGAAAACCAATACGCTGCGCGATAATTTTTAGAGGGGACCTTGAGTTTCATGTACGGATTTAAATGTAATCCGAAACGTATGGGATAGTATGGAACAGTATATCGTCCAGTATCTCCACGGCGGAATGCTCCGCTTTTATCCTGTCCATTACATACAGCTTCTCGGCGGTCTTATAGCCCAGCAGCAGCGTCGTGAGCGTAGCTATGCTCAGCCCCATTTCGTACTCCGCCGGTTCGTCGGTAATGCGGCATTTTCCGCGCTCGAACCGCACCGTGAAGCTCCTGTTGTTCCAGGGCAGCAGTTCGTCCGTCACGTCGAACCGGAATACCGCCGCAGGCTCGTCCGGGTCGCAGGCGTAGCTTTTAAAGAACTCCGCGACGTCGATTATCCTGCCCATCGAGTAGGGGCGGATAGTTTCCTTGATGTCGCTGTCGTCAAGCTCAAACGCTATGGACTCGCTGTAGTAGTTGTTCCCGCGCACCTCGTCTATCATGGAGTCGTGCGCGTGTATGAACTCCCACAGACCGCGCTGAGCCTCGTGATTCAGCGATATCATCTCCTTGACGTGCATGATGTCGTTATTGATAAGGTACACCATGTAGCCGTACGGCTCGTCCGAGCTGGAATAGTATATCGCGACCTTCGTGTCGTCCTCGTCCCAGCGCCAGTATTCCTCCCAGGCAAGGTTGTTCCGGTAGAGACAGCCGTGGGTCTTTTGCGCGAATTTCGTGTGAAGATCCATGAACTGCCTGTCGTTCCACTCGACCCGGCGCACGTAACCCGGCTCCTGGATCTTGCGCGGTATCTGCGTGTCCTTTACGATGTAGGTCATCTTGTTGGAGATTATCTCCCAGCCGAGCCGCCTGTAGAGCGGTATCGAGTAGGGATACAGCAGCGCAAACGGGCGGTGGTTCTCACGCATGCGGGTGAGGCTCTGTATCATAAGGCGCTTCATAATGCCGTGACCAGTGTGCTCCGGGTATGTGCAAACGCTGGTCACGAATCCAACCGGGTACTTCACGTTGTAGATGTTCATTTCCAGCGGGTAAACGGCGAACTGCGACACAAGATCGTTGCCGTTAAAGCAGCCGAGCACGTCCGCGCGCTGGAGCACCGGGAACTTCGAGCGCTTTATCTCGTCGTTCTTCCAGCCGGTCTCGGAAAGCTCCTGCTCCGTGACCTGGAATGCGTATCTCAGCAGTGCGTTGTACTGGTCGATATCGTCAATCGTCAGCGGTCTGACTGTATAGTTTGATTCATCGTCCCTATTCATATAAATACCTCTTTTGTGATATAAAATCGTCCGTTGATATTGTAGCACAATGGAACTGATTTGTCAACCGCCGGGGGGGTTAATGTTCCGCTGACGCAGTCTTGAGCTGCTTTCTGAAAATGGTGCGGAATATCAGACTAACTACCGGACCTGCATAGAGTATCTGCCAGAAGAACGCCATAGGCAGGCAGAGCGCCCACTGGGTGAGCCATCTCGGGAGCCAGTCCGCGGTGAATCCGTTGTGGATAAAGTTGACGATGAGCGTCATGATAGGAACCATCAGCATGACCATGCAGGTCTGAATGGCGAGGGTAATGAACATCGGCTTATCGGTGTGAGGATCCATGAAGCGGAACGCGATTTTTGCCGCGAGCTTCGACATAAACAGCAGCACGATAAGGAACACGATAACGTATTCTATCCACATTTCGGTTATTGCCGCGATGAGCGTTCCATAGGTGAGCTCCCCGGTCTGCACCGTGATACTGTAGACGGTCATTCCGAACACCATGAAAAAAGCCATGATGGCGGTGAATACTACGTTCTGGAATTTAGTTCTTGGCATTTTGTTGTCCTCCTGTAACAGAAAAGAAAATAAAAAAGGCACCGTTACTGCACAGCGCCTTCACTGTATGATATTATAGCAGATTTTCTCTCGCGCTGTCATAGGCGATTTGTACGAAATGTTTCAACTTATAAGTTGTTAAAAATTCACAAAAAATCACGAGATGAATTTCAAGCCCGTCAATTTATCTGGCTGTTGAAATCCTCCAAAACGCGAATATATTTTTTGTGCAATATTCTATATAAAAAGTATGCGCCGGATAAAAGAATTGGGCATTTCACCACTTGAATAAACGTCCCTGTTACTGTATAATTACTATTGTTTTTGAGAAAAAGCCGGAGCCGGAAACGCCCGCGGCTGACCATAGAAAGACTGACAGAAAGGAAACACATCATGGCAAAAAGTTCAACAAAAGACCTCACCACAGGCTCCCCGATGAAGCTTATACTCGGATTCATGCTGCCGCTGCTCCTCGGAATGCTGTTCCAGCAGTTCTATAACATGGTGGACACCGCGATAGTCGGACAGTTTCTCGGAATAAACGCGCTTGCAGGCGTAGGCTCGACCGGCTCGATAAACTTCCTGGTGCTGGGATTCGTCCAGGGCGTGTGCACCGGATTCGCGATTCCGGTGGCGCAGATGTTCGGCGCGAAGGACCTTCACTCGATGAGAAAATACGTGGGAAACACCATCTGGATCTCCGTGATATTCGCCGTGGTGCTGACTGCCTCGACCTGCCTGCTCTGCACAAATATCCTGACCTGGATGGACACCCCCTCGGACTGCTTCCAGGAGGCGTACGACTACATATTCGTGATATTCCTGGGAATTCCGGTAACGTTCCTTTACAACATTCTGTCGGGAATCATACGTTCCGTCGGCGATTCCAAGACCCCTCTGTATTTCCTGATACTGTCGAGCCTGCTCAACATCGGCCTTGACCTTTTCATGATACTGGTGCTGAACATGGGCGTAATGGGCGCAAGCTGGGCTACTGTTATTTCTCAGCTCGTTTCCGGAGTGCTCTGCCTTATCTACATGATAAAGAAGTTTGATATAATGCACCTCAGCAGGGACGAGCTGCGGTTCGATAAGTACTACATCGGAAGGCTCTGCGGCGTGGGTATCCCGATGGGACTTCAGTACTCCATCACTGCGATCGGCTCTATCCTTATCCAGACCGCGGTCAACGGACTCGGCTCCACATATGTTGCGGCAGTCACTGCTGCAAGCAAGGTGAGCCAGCTGCTGTGCTGCCCGTTCGACGCAATGGGAAGCACCATGGCTACCTACGGCGGTCAGAACATCGGCGCGGGGAAGATAGAGCGCGTCAAGAAGGGGCTTGCGGCATGCTCATTACTGGGCGCGGTTTATGCCGTCATCGGGTTCCTGATCATTCTTGTGCTTGGCAGGAATATCTCCATGCTGTTCGTAAACGACACCAATGGCGGCAGCGTCACTGAAATACTCGACCTGGCGCAGCAGTTCCTGGTATGCAACGGCGCGTTCTACATTCCGCTCGCGTTCGTGAATATCGTGAGGTTCCTGATACAGGGCATGGGATTCTCCCAGATCGCGATTTTCGCGGGAGTTTTCGAGATGGTCGCGCGCGGACTTGTGGCGCTGGCGCTGGTTCCGGTGTTCGGATTCAACGCGGTGTGCTTCGCGAATCCTGCGGCGTGGATCTTCGCGGATTGCTTCCTGTTCCCGCTGTTCTTCTGGTGCTATAGGAAGATGAAGCGCCAGTTCCAGCGGCATGACGAGAAACAGTTAAGTCCGGAGACATCGGTGTGATTTTTGATTTAAATGTGCGGGGCGGTTCCGAATATGGAGCCGCCTCTAATTGGGAGTCAAGGGCGAAACCTCCGCACGAAGTGCGGTAACTCTGCGCGCCGGCGCGCAGAAACTCCCTGCGGAAGAACGGTTAAACGCCAAAAAGCGCTAAAGAAGTGTGGGTCGGGGAGCCAAACGAAGTTTGTCTGAGAAACGCAAGAGTTTTTCCCCACAGTTTTTACAATTTATTCATTATGGTAACCTCTAAAAACCTCCTTCACGGCAGATTTCTATGACTTATATCATCTGCTTCGTTGTCAAACCTTGAAATACATACAGTATTCCTGCGGTTTGACGCCTAGCATCTGATATAAGTCATGTACGAAATCTGCTCGTGTCCCGGTTTTTAGAGGTTACCTTATGACTTTTTCTATGATTAAAGCGCCGCAGAGCATTCTGCGGCGCTTTTGCAGGTAAAGCCCCGACGCTTTTCCTGCTTCATGTCAGACTGCCGTGAAAACGGTTTATGACAGAAATCATTGCAAAGATGTCAGGAGGCAGATCGGTCAGACTTACCGCCGATCGTTTGTTAAGAGGATATTCCGCTGCGGCACGGTCAGCCGCGAGTGCTTCCGGCGTGAGCGACTCCTCATCTCTGAAGATTCGCCCGCTAAGCCCGGTAAGACGGTTCATCAGGACTTCTTCATCTTGAAGGAGAGGCAGTCAGTGCACTGACATACTGTAGGGTCAGCCTCGTGTGTGCCGACTTCGATCTTGTCGAGAGAGCAGTAGTCCTCGCAGCAGCAGTGATGCTCGCAGTTGTGGATAGTACAGCCGATATGCTTGTTTGCAAATTCAGTTCCCATTTTAACGCTTCCTTTCAGAATACAAAATAACTGCGGTTTCCGGAGCTTCTGTGACTTCCGTCCGCCGCAGTTATATTATCTGCATTCGTTTTCGCTATATTCAGCAGGAAAAATTTACATTCAGACCAGCTTCAGAACATCGTCCAGCGTTTCACAGACGTAATCCGCGCCGTACTCCGCGAACTCCCCGCGGCTGCCGAATCCCACCAGCACCGCCGCGCACTTTATCCCCGCGTCATGAGCGCCCACGATATCGTGCATTCTGTCACCGACCATCAGGCACTCCTCCGGCTTCGCGCCGGTGTTCTCCAGGACGTACTGTATCACCGCCAGCTTGCTGGAGCGGGAACTGTCGAAGCTAGCCGCCCCGATAAAGTCGAAATACTTGTCTACCCCGAATTTCTCGAGTATCCTCACGCTGAATTTCTCCGGCTTGGATGTCGCAAGGCATACCCGCTTCCCACGGCGCTTCAGCTCCGTCAGGAACTCCACCGTGCCCGGTATCAGCTCGTTTTCAAATAGCCCCGTCTCGCCGTAGTACTCGCGGTAGAGCCGCACCGCCTCCTGCGCCTGCTCCTCCGGCATGCCCCGCCGGGTGAACTCCACGATGAGCGGAGGCCCGATGAAGCTGCGCAGGCTCTCCCGAGGCGGGACTTCAAGCCCTAAATGCTCATAGGCGTACATAACGCCGTTCGTAATGCCCATGTACGGATTCGTTATCGTGCCGTCAAGGTCGAGTAGTACTGTACTGAATGCCATTTATCTGTGTTCCTTTTTGTCGTTTTCTATCAGCCTGCGTATCGCTCCAACCGCGCAGTTTATCGCGCGCTCGCTGGATTCGCAGCGCTTGTCCGGAAGCCCCGCGTTGGTGCGCTCAACATTCCACAGGGCGGTCAGCACTGCGCCCGCGCGCACTCCGCGCAGCAGAGCCACGGAGAATATCGCCGCCGCTTCCATCTCGGAGGTCAGGCAGCCGCACTTGAGATACCCCGCCCAGGCGTTGGTGAGCTTCTCGGGAACCGCCGTGTTCCTCGGGTCTATCTCGCCGTAGAAATTATCCTTGGAGTGCACCACGCCCACGTGCGCGCGGTTTCCGTCCTCATCGGTGGAAAGCTCGTCCGCGGACGCCTTCAGAGCGCATACCACGTCGAAATTCGCCACCGCCGGGTAGTCGTCGGGAATGTACTCGTGGCTGGTTCCCTCGCTGCGTATAGCCGCGCTTGCGATGAGCAGGTCGCCGCCGGAGACCTTCAGGTCTATGCCGCCGCTCGTACCTACGCGGATAAACGTGTCCGCACCGCACATCACAAGCTCCTCCACTGCGATTGCCGCAGAGGGGCCTCCGATACCAGTGGAGCATACGCTCACCTTCTCGCCGTCAAGGTACCCGGTGTACACCGTGTACTCGCGGTTGCTGGCTATCAGCTTCGCCCCGTCGAGCTTCCCGGCTATTTTCGGAACGCGCCCCGGGTCGCCCGGAAGTATCACGTATCTGCCGATGTCCCCTTTTCTTGTTTTCAGGTGGAAACAAACGTCTCCGGAAACTATGCTTTCCATGATATGCTCCTTTCAGTTGGTTGTGGTCAGTTGTCGTCGTCCTCGTCGGAGAGTATCGACGGAGCCTTCTCCCGCGCCTTTATCGCCTGCTTCTCCGCCCACTTCGGGATATTGATGAGCATTGCGATGGCTACTGCAAGCACCGTAAGGATTATCGCCGGCATATAAAGCATGGTCGGGCCTACGCTCAGCTCCGGGTCCTGCGCGCGGGTCACGAACAGGTAGTATGTCACGAGAGAGCCGACGGAAGCCGCGCAGTCGATTATCGAGGCAATGCGGGAGTGTCCCAGCATTATAACGAAGGTTCCGATAATGTAAACTATCGACGTCACAAGCCAGGTCACAATTGCGGGATTCTCAGTCACCGCCGGGTCGTACTCGCCTATCCAGATGCAGATGGGGCCGAGAATTCCGAAGCAGAGGCAGAGTATCGTCGTGCCGATGAGCATAAGGACCTTCAGCAATATAACGATGACCTTAGCCGCGCCCTCGCCCTGGTCGGGCACGAAGAACATGAAGCCGCCGTCCTGCCTGCCGTTCGATTTTTTCTTCTTGTTACTCATATTACTTGATGACCTTTCCGCCGCGATCCTGCTTCTTTATCTTCATGGGAGCCTCCTCGCCGCCGCGGTCCTCGAAGAGCACTTCCTCGTCGTCATCGTCGTAGTCGGGCAGCTCGGGGTTCTTGAGACCCTGCTGTTCATAGAACGGGTTGATGATGAACTTCTGGATAGCCGGGTAGCTTGTGAACATCGCAAGGAACGACAGCCACGCTATCGGCAGCAGCGGTATCAGGAATACCAGCGGGAAGAAGAACATGCCCAGGAGAGCGATGTAAACCAGGAACGCCGCAAGGGTTATCAGGTTGCCCTTGATATTCAGGAACGCCAGGATAAACGAGTTCTTGAGTATCTGCGGAAGCCTGAGATTCAGCGCGACTATCTGCGGGAATATGTAGAAATTCATCAGCAGAATGATGATCTCAACAGCCATGACCATCGCGTAATAGAGCCAGTAGGGCTTGTCGGTGTCGTTCATGTTGGAGGTGAAGAAGAAGAAGCTGAACACCGCCATAACGATGAACCAGATGTCCATCAGCCCTATCACGAAGGACTGCTTGAAATTCTTCTTGAACGCCTGCCAGAAATCGTGGAACACGAACTGCGGCCTCTCAAGGTAGATATTGCGCATGAGCGCAGTCATCGCCGCAGTTGCAGGGCCGAAGGTGACTATCGGAAGGCAGAACAGAACGTAGATCAGATTGATCTTGAAGAACGTCCAGAACTTGTTCGCGAACATCTCCCAGAACCGGAAAAACGGCTTTTTCTGCCTGCCTCTCTTGGCTACGCCGGAGCCTGCTTCGTTGTTGTTGTAGAATAAACCCATGATGATCCTTTCCTGCTGTTTATTTCAGCGGATTCCCCGCCGTTTTTCATATCGCGTACTGAAAGATTATGCCGAGTATCATCGCCGCCGCAAGTATGACTGCGATCACCCGGAATACCCTCATAAGACGCCTGCGCTTTTTCTCGTCCATTTCAATACCTCCGCTTTAATCCGCCGACGGCACGGCGCGGTACTGACCGTAATCCTGGAACGCATATACGCTGCCCTCCGGGATATCGGGTACCGGGACCTCCGCCAGAATATTCCCGCCCTTATCGGACAGTATCAGGGTCTCGCCCTTTTTCAGGCTGAAATTCGCCTGTAACTGGTGCAGTGCCGATTCGGTCTTGTTGTTGTCCGTGACTATCAGCAGCTCGCCGTACGCCGGAACGCTCCGCGCGGGTATCTCCCAGCGGTCTAATTTCTCCGGCTTGTCGGTGAGGTACAGCCCCGCCGTGGAGACCTCCGTGCTGTTAGGATTGTACAGCACTATGTAACCCGCCTTCTTCGCGGTGCTTATCTCCTTTATCTGAAGCGGCGCGTCCGTGGTCTCGCTTAGCTTCGTGTTCAGCTTCGCGATTATCCTGCCGTCGGTGCCCGCCGTCCGGGCGTTTAGCTCCACCTCCGGCGTATCATAGGTCACGCCGTTTATCTCCCAGCTCACGAACTCCCAGCCGTCGGCGATCTCCGCCTTCAGCGGGACTGTGCATTTGCAGTTGTACTCCGCGCTGAGGATCCCGCGGCCGTTCCTTTTCTGGGTGTTCAGCGTCGTGACCGCCCCGCCCGCCCCCGTGACGGATACGGTGTAGGTGTTTTTCTCCCACTCGAACAGCTTGTACATATTACGGAACACCACGTACTCCCTGATATCCGCGAAGTCGCGTATCTGCTGGCGGCTGTTCGCGAAGGTCTCTCGGTTCGCCCATTCGGAGGTTATCCCCTTGTCCAGCGCATAGAACTGCTCGCTGTCGCTCATCGCGCACAGTTCGTCCAGGGTCTCCAGTATGTGGTTCTTTTCAAAGGCGTTCGCCGTAAGGTCGGACATCGTAGCCGCGAACTTCTCGCGCATGTCCTCCCGCGCCAGAAGCGCTATCAGAGCCTTGCTCTCGCCGCTCATGTGCGTCCCCCTCAGCAGATCGCGGAGGGTGTCGGCGTTCGGACGGTCGCCGTAGAGGCTCCAGGCGTACTCCGCGTCAAAGAACATGAACCGCCAGCGCCCGTCCTGGAACTCCGAGGTTATCTCCTCGCCCTCCGACGGGTAGTACCGGAACGCCTTGTAGTTGTTCCCAGGCCAGTCCTTGTTTGCGATGAACACCTGCATGCAATAGTACTGCATGAGGTTGTCGATGTCGACAAGCCCGCAGTACTCCGCGAAGGTGCTGTCGTCGGTCAGGTCGCGGTCGTAGTAGGCGTAGAGCTTTCCGTAATCCTCCAGTGCGCGCTCGCTGCCCTCGTCCGCTTCCTCAATGTTGCTTACTATCTCGTAGTTATCCTTGTTCCCGCCGAAATACGTCGCGAGGTAGTCCTCGTTGTAGTTCTCGTGCACCCAGGAGTACCCGTAGTACTCGCCGTTTAGGAACACCGCCGCCGGAGTGCAGTGCTGCGTCACCGGGTAGCCGTAATCCTGCGCCAGCTTCTGGGAAAGCTCGTCCCGGACGCCTGCGAACTCGCGGTCGTTGGCGCCGTTGCGGAGCACTATGCGGTCGAACTCCGACACCGGAACTCCGTCGGCGGTCTGCGCGCCCTCAAAGAACGCATATTTGAACTTGCCGTTGTACGGGTCGTAGCTCTTGCGGGCGATGAGCCTCAGCGACTTCTGGTCGGGAACCCTGGAATAGCCTCCGGAGAGCCTTACCCCCGCCGCCTGGTCTATCACCTTGGTGCCGTCGCTTTCGAACACCTCGACGTAGATGGGGCGCTCCGCCTCCCTGCCGGACATGTAGTAGTTGCCCGGTGCGTTGTAGGGTATCTCCTCGCCGGGGTGCTCCTTTACGTAGTCGTCGTAGATCTTTCCAGGCACCGCTATGCCGTATTCGTAGTCGTAGAGGTTATACGGGTCGGTGCTCAGCACGAACACCAGCGTATTGCCGTCGAACCGCTCCGCGACGTCCTGCCCGACAACGTAGCTCACCGTGCAGATGTCGCCCTTCGTCCCGTCGGACAGCACCGACAGCGCCTTCACCGTGGTTGCCCTGACCTCCGGCGTGGCGTTTATCTCGATGGGCTGCGTGTAAAACTCGGACTCCCCGGGCACCGGGTCGGAGCCGTCGGTGGTGAAATACACCGTGCCGCTGTCCGCTGAAAGCTCCAGCGAGATGTTCTCGGAATAGAATCCGGAGGGCAGCGAGAATCTCACACTGCCGCTCTGGACGGCGTTCCGCTCCGTTTCGGTGACGGAGACCTCCCCGTCTTCTGCCATGTCGGCATTGAGCTGCGTCTCCACCGGAGGAAACAGCGTGTACATCAGCGCCGATACTGCTCCCAGCAGAACAACTCCGCCGAGTATGATAAATCGCTTCATAAGTAATTATCCGTTTCTGTTTTTGTCTGCGAATACCTTCGCGAGCGCTTCGTTACGGCGCTGCGGGTACTTTACGGTGTCCTCGGGGTAGAATCCGAACATCGGCTCGTGATAGGCGTGGTAGCTGTAGGAGATTCCGTTCTCATTGCAGAAGTCCATCACGTCCGCGACCCAGCGCTCGCCGCCGAGGCCGTTTTTAAAGCTCTCAGCGTCCGCTCCGAACTCCCCGAGGTATATCGGAACGTTGTTTTCACTGCCGAACTTTACAGCGGCGGTCAGGTTAGCGAATATGTACTCCCTGCCGCTGTGATAGATATTCTTCGCGAGGTTGAAATCCGCACGGATATCAGCGAAGCCCTGTGTATTCCCGGTGGTCTGCATGTGACCGCTTATCTTATATTCACAGCCGTCCGTAAGCTCCAGCTTGCCGAAGGTGAGTACGTAGTCGTCCTGACCTCCGGTGATGGAAAGGCAGCCGCCGCCCACGGAATAGCTTCCGGTGCCGTCGCTGCTCCACTCGTTTTCAGGAAGCTCGCAGCCGCTGTTAAAGTCGTTATGCCATACCACCCGGCTGGCGCCGTCCGGGGAATATTCAGTCACCGTAACGTCGAAGAAATCTGCCCTTGCCGCGCCAAGCCTGTTGGAATGCAGCACCGGGGCATACAGATTGTAATCATCGCAGGCTGTGAACAGCTCGCTTTCAAAATAGCCGCCGCCCGCTGACTTCGCGGAAAGGCAGCCCGCCCAGTAGCTCTCATAATCTGTGATGTAGAGCGGTTCCGGATAGGATACGTTATCCCCTGCGGACTGGTGCGTGAACGAATGCGGTTGATAATAGTGCGTTTCGTAAACGACATTGCCGTCGTCTATCAAGTACCACAAGTCGTCAGTGGAATACTTGCTCCAGAGGTTTTCACCGGTGGAGAGATCCTGCACCGCCGCTACCCGCTCTGCAAATATGATGTGACTGCGGTCGTACCTGCGTATCTCGTCGGTGCAGCGCTGAACCAGATTCCGGCACTGCCCTACGGTCTGCTTTATGTCTGACAGCTCCGGGACTATCGGCTCGTTCACTATGCCATAGCCCTGTATCGTCGGCTCGTCGGCGTATCTTCGCGCTATCTCGCCCCAGAGCTTCACAAGTCTGCGCTGATTCTCCGGGTCTGTCCAGAGCGCCGTGCCGTTCCCCTGGGACTGGTAGCCGCCCTGCGGATAGTGCATGTTCAGCACCAGACCGATGTTGTATTTCTTCGCCCAGGCTATGCTCCGGTCGATGTAATCAAAGCCCTCCTGCTTGTAGACATACGGGTTTTCGTCGTCCTCTAACCAGCGGTAGTTCAGCAGGAACCTCACCGAATTGAACCCCAGCTCCGACATCTCCCGGAAACTGTCCTCGTTATGATGAAGCCCGATATCCGCTAGGGAATTCACCCACATATCGTTGCCGAACCCCATTCCCCGGAGCACGGCGGTCTCACCCGCGGGGCTGACTATTGCGCCGCCCTCAGCATGGTAGAATTCCTCAGGGTTGTGCTGACCGGACTTCACGCCGGTAAGCGCGATGACCGCCGCCGCGGCTCCCGCAATTAGTTGTCTGAACATGGCTTCCTCCTGAATTACGTCGCGCAGAGCGCGAGATCCTTCTCCGCTTCCTTTTCAAGCTTTTCGTAGATATCCGGCAGAGCCTTCCTGAAGTTCAGCGGCCGGAATGTCTTGGCGTCCACGAATGCGTGCGCGCTGGTGCCCTCGGTAAGTATCTCCGGGCTGCCCTTGCGGCGGCACTCATAGCGGAACTCCACCCTTGCCGGGCTGAACCTCGTGACGTAGGTGGTTATCTCCAGCGTATCGTCGTAGCGCGACGGCTGGCGGTACTTGCAGGATATCCCGGTCACGGGTATCATCACGCCGCGGCGCTCCATCTCGGCGTAGCTCACGGCGGCGTTTTTGATGTAGTCGGTGCGGGCTACCTCGAACCACACGGGGTACACCGCGTGGTGGGTGACTCCCATGCAGTCGGTTTCGGCGTAGCGCACGGTTATTTCTGTTACTGACGGCATATCAGAGCCTTTCCCGGCGGCTCTGGATAAGCCCTGCGAAATGAGCAAGAATGAAGTCCGGAACCAGCCTGCCGAGGATTATCCCCGCCTTCATCACCGGCGACGGAACTATAGTGAGCTGCCCCGCGAACATCTGCCTTACGGCATACTCCGCAACGAACTCGCTGGACTGCGGCGGCATCGTGAAATCGACCCGCGCCTTGTCCATGAACTCGGTGTTGACCGGCCCCGGGCAGAGCATGGAGACCGAAACATGGCTGCGCGCCGCGCGTAGCTCCTCGTGAACCGCCTGAGTCATGCGGACAACGTACGCCTTGCTCGCGTAGTAGGACGAAAAATGCGGCCCCGGGAAGAATCCCGCGCTGCTGGCGGTGTTCAGAATATAGCCGTAATCGCGCTTCCTGAAATCCTGGAGGAACAGCTTGAACAGCGTGTGGAACGCCTTAACGTTCACGTCAAGCTCGGCTAATTCACGGTCGAGGTCGGTGTCGGTAAAGTCGCCGAAAACGCCTAAGCCCGCGTTGTTTACGAAAATGTCGATGCTGTACTTCTTCACGCGGCGGTGCAGCTCCCGGCACTGAGCCATGTCGGAGATATCAGCCGCGATTATGTGCACCTTCACGCCGTAGGTCTCGGTGAGCTCCTTTTTCAGCTCCTCGAGGCGGTCGCGGCGGCGCGCTGTGATTATTACGTTTATTCCGTGCTTGGCAAGGGAGCGTGCGATGTCCCTGCCTATTCCGGAGCTTGCGCCTGTAACTAACGCTATCATTTCTTGTCCTCCGTTTTCTTTTCGGGCATTTTTACCTCGCCCTGCACTGCCTTGACAAGGCTGCCGTCCGGCATTTTGTAGTACACGCGGTCGAGGTGCTGCGCGAGTCCCTTCTTGAAGCCCTCGCGGTACTCGTCGCGGAGCGCCTGCTGCTCCGCCTTTTCCTCCTCGGTGAGACCCTCCGCGCGGTGCTTGCGCGCGAGGTGGTTTATTCTGTCTATCTTTTCCTTTTCCATAGTATCAGCTCCTGTATCAGCCCTGGTATGCGGGCTTTGTGAAGATGAACGGCGGCAGCGGAACTCCGTTTTCGCCGTCCTTCAGCGGGATATCGTCGGTGTAGTTTGTCCAGAGGTAGCGCACTCCGCAGGGGTCGGCAGTTCCGGTGACGCTGATTATTTCAGTGCCCTCGCCGGCGTTCCACAGCTCCTTATCGGAGAGGACAGCCTTTGCAGCGTGCCACTCGCCGTCTGCGGACATCAGCTCGAAGCCGCTTATCTCCTCGGCGTCGTCCTTCACCTCAAGGCAAAGCCCGGTGGAAACGAACACGTCCACGCTGCCGGAGTTCCAGCATACCTCGTAAGTCTCTGGGTTGAAGGTGGAGAATCCGCCATCCTGTCCTTCCTCGCCGTCAACGAACTGCACCTGATAGCAGCCGTTGAGCGCCGCAAGGCAGAATCTGTGAGCCGGGGTCTTTTTGTCCTTGGGGTGTATCTCGCTGAACTCGCCGCAGTCGGTCAGGACTGCAAGGGCTGTTCCCGCGGTGGTGCGTGCGGTCTTAGCCTGAGCCTCGCGGATAGTGCACCAGTTCTTGAAATCCGGGTCCGCCTCCCAGCGGTGCATGGGAAGCTGCCCGATAACGAAGAACAGCTCGTCGTCGTTCCAGTCGTCGCGCCAGTTGCGTATCATCTGGCTGAGCAGCTTGTAGTACATTCCCGGACGGTGGTCGTCGCTCTCGCCCTGGTACCAGATAACGCCGGTCATCGTGTAGGGCGCGATACGCTCTATCATGCTCTTGTGGAGCACTCCCGGGGACATCGGGTTCAGCGGCGAAGCCGGACCGGGGTACTTGTTCTCGCCGCAGTAGGCAAGGCAGCCGTCCCAGGTGGGGTTCAGGGTGTTACCGTAGTATTCCGCGCTCTTGCGCTCCCATTCATTGTGGTACGCCTGATAATCGAGGTAATCCTGCTTGAGCTGCTGCTCGGACTTCCCGGCGGTGGCGCTGTCGTAGTCATCGAAGTACACCGCGGTCTCGCCGTCGGCGTACTCGCGCTTCATCCATGCGCTCGCGGAGGAACCGCCCCAGTTGCAGCCGATAATTCCTACCGTTATGCCGAGTCTCTCGGAAAGCTCCTTTGCGAAGTAGTAGCCCACTGCGCTCCAGTACTGCGCGCTCTCCTTGTTGGAGAAATCGTTCCAGACCATCTGCTTCTCGCTCTCGAAGAAGCTGTCGTCCGCGATGGTCTTCTTCATCGTGTAGTAGAAACGGACGTTGGGAGTATCGTCGTTTTCAAGGCTGTCCTTTCCGGTGGAGCAGCTGCGGAGCTCCAGCTCCATGTTGCTCTGGCCTCCCGCGAGCCACACCGCGCCTACCGCCACGTTTGTGAACGTGCGGCTCTCGGAGCCGTCGGAGACCGTCAGCTCCACGCTGTCCTGCGCGGGCTGCGGCGGGAGCATTACCAGCCATCTCCCGTTGTGGACGACCGTGCTGTTGGTCGCCGCCTCCATGCCGGAAATGCTTACGGTTATCTTTGTGCCGTCAGTGCCGGTGCCGAATACGCTTACGGGCTTCTGGAACTGGAGCACCATGTTGTCGCTGAATATCTGCGCTGTCTGGAAATTCGTCATTGTATGTTAGTCCTTTCAGAGTAAAAAATATCAAATATTAAATAGCTGCGAAGCAGCACCGAAATTCCGAATTCCGAATTCTTAATTCCGAATTAATGTAAAAAATATAATAGGGTGCAGGAATACATACTGCACCCTATTATATTTTACCTCTAATGCGCCGGAATGTCAAGCATTTTCACGGAATACACACATATCTCAGACCTCGCCGGGGTGATTTTTCCTCCAGGCGAGGTAGCTCTCGAGAATGACCGCAGCCGCCGCGGAATCCAGCACCTCTTTGCGCTTCTTTCCGCGCTTGTTGACGTCGTTCATGAAGCCTATCGCCGTAACGGTGGAGGAACGCTCGTCCCACATGCGCACGTCCACGCCGACAAGCTCCTTTAAGCGGTCAGCGAACAGCCTGCACTTCTCGGAGCGCGGACCTTCCGTGCCGTTCATGTTTATCGGGTTGCCGACTACGATAAGCTCCGCCTTGTTTTCACGCGCCGCCTCGGCGGTCATTTCAAGGCACCTGTCGAAGTCCTTCATGTTGATGGTGTACAGCGGGGAGGCAAGCACCTCGCCCTTGTCGCACATCGCAAGCCCGGTACGGCTGTCGCCGTAGTCTACTGCCATTATTTTCATACATCGTTCTCCTAATCAGGGGGGGAAAAAGAAAATTCGGAATTCGGAATGCGGAATTCGGAATTAATGTGTCCGCTTCGCGGACGATTTCAAATCAGCGGCAATTGAATGCTGTTTCAACAAATGCTATAATCTAATTTTTAAATCCGTCCTGCGAAGCAGGACACCGAAATTCCGAATTCTTAATTCCGAATTCCGAATTTAAAATCAGTCCCATGGCTTGACCTGGCCGACTATCTCGGAAAGATCCTTTATGCCGTTCTTGTCCATGTAGTCGTTCAGACCCTCGATGACCTTTATCGGCGACCACGGGTCGGTGAATATCGCCGTGCCCATCTGTATCGCGGACGCGCCTGCCATCATCATCTCGACTGCGTCCTCCCAGGTGGAGATACCGCCCATGCCGATTATCGGGATCTTCACCGCGTTGTAGCACTGCCATACCATGCGGACTGCCACCGGGAATATCGCCGGGCCGGAAAGTCCGCCGACATTGTTGTGGAGTATCGGGCGCTTTGTGCGGATATCTATGCGCATTCCGAGGAGCGTGTTTATCATCGAGATGCTGTCCGCGCCCTCCGCCTCGACCGCCTTCGCTATCTCGGTGATGTTCGTTACGTTCGGGGTCAGCTTCACGATAAGCGGCTTGCTCGTTGCGGCCCTGACCGCCTTCGTGACGGACGCCGCGCCCTCGCAGGTGACGCCCCATGTCGCGCCGCCCGCCTTGACGTTCGGGCAGGAGATGTTAAGCTCTATCATGTCGACGTTCGTTACATCAAGCGCCTCCGCCGCCGCGATGTAGTCGTCGATTGTGGCGCCCGCAACGTTCGCGATGATGACGTTGCCCTCCTCCTTGAGGGTCGGGAGGTAATACTCGATGAAGCCGTGAACACCGATGTTCTGAAGTCCCACGGAATTCAGTATGCCGGAGGGAGTCTCAGCTATTCTCGGAGGAACGTTTCCAAGCTTCGGCACGATGGTCATTCCCTTGCAGGAGATACCGCCGAGCCTGGACAGCGGGTACAGGTCGGTGAAGCACTCGCCGTTGCCGTAGGTTCCGGAAGCGGCGATCACCGGGTTCGGGAACTCTACCCCCGCGATTTTTACGGAAAGATCAGCCATTGAACTTTACCTCCTTTGCGTCAAATACGGGACCGTCCTTGCAGACCCTTGCGTAATGCTCCTGACCGTTGCGGACGGTCATGCAGGAGCAGACCACGCACGCACCCACGCCGCAGCCCATTCTCTGTTCCAGGGACACCTTGCAGGGAACTTCATACTGCGCGCATATCTTCGCGATGGCGTTGAGCATAGGCATGGGGCCGCATGCGCATACGATGTCCGCGCCGGTGTTTTTCAGGGTGCTCTCCAGCGGACCCGTCACCATGCCGTTGTAGCCTACGGAGCCGTCGTCGGTGCATATCGCGGTCGCCGCGCCGTACTTCTCGAACTCATCGGCGAGGATAATGCGGCTGTAGTCGCGGAAGCCCAGGATAGCGGTAGCGCGGTCGCCGAGCTTCTTTGCAAGCCCCAGCATGGGAGGTACTCCGATACCGCCGCCGACCAGAACTGCCCTGCGGGCGCTGTCCGGAATCGCGAAGCCGTTTCCGAGCGGGCCGAGTACGTCGAGATTATCGCCGACGTTCAGGCGGGAGATAGCCTCGGTGCCCTTGCCGCGTACCTCGAAAACGAATCTCAGCGTTCCCCTGGAACGGCTGAACTCGCAGATGGATATGGGGCGGCGCAGGGTGAACCCCGGCGCGGAGATGTTGGCAAACTGACCGGCGTGCGCGGCTTTCGCGGCTTCCGGGGCGTAGATGGTGATGGAGAAGGTATCCCGCGAGATGCTTTTTTTCTCGATTATCGGGTACTTGTCGCAGTAGTAGCTCATGTTAGCTCCTTTCGGTGGTGTCGTTGGTTTCCGGCGCTTCGGAAGGAACCGCGGGTTCCTCCTTCACGACCGCGGTCATGCGGACTGCCGTGCTTTCCTCATGTACCTCCGGTTCGGTCATTTTCTGCATAAGATGGCGGAAAAGGCATATCAGTATCGCGATTATCAGCAGGTCAAGCACAAGCTGTAATGTGAACCAGCCCTCGTCAGCCATCAGCATGTTGTTGTGGGTTATCATCATCATTTCGCTGATGAACATGAGCGCGGGTATCTTGCACAGCGAAGCGCAGAGCGCGTACATGTCGTAGAGCTTCTGGGCGTTTCGCTTGGTGACGTTGAAGCCCTTCAGCCTGTGGCTTTTCAGCACGAGGACGATATAAACGGCAAACACCGCGAGCACCGCCGCCGGGAATATCAGCGTCAGCCAGTGCTTCCAGCCGAGGGAGCTGTCCGCCTGCATCAGCTTTTCCAGCGCTTCCCCGCCGATATAGGTTTTCAGCGTATCGTTGTACACCGTCATGAACATTATCTCAACGGAGCAGATGAACACCGCCAGTCCGACGGAGAAAACATCGGCGATTATGCGGGGTATCTTGTAGGAGTGCTTTACGGGGTACTTGCCTATTTTCATAATGGTTCCTTTCGCCGGGGGAATTTAATTCAGAACTGAATAACGCTCAGAATGAAACTCAGGCAATACCGCCCCGGAGCCAGACGCTGGTAACGGAGCGATATTGCCGTTAGTATTCTCAGATTTTGGTGATATCCACAAGCTCCACGTCGTTGACTGTCTTGTGCATTTCAAGGCAGTCGAGGAGCGCGTTTGCGGTGTCTATCGCAGTAAGGCACGCGATGGAGCGCTCAACAGCCTTGCGGCGCATCTTTACGCTGTCGCGGGAGGGCTGTCTGCCGGTCTCGGAGGTGGAGATAACGTACTGTATCTTGCCGCTCTCCAGAAGCTGGATAACGTCCGGGTCGCCCTTGCCTATTCTGTAGGCGTGGCTCGCAGCAATCATGTTGCGGTTCAGCACGGAAGCGGTTCCGCTGGTGGCGTAGATCTTGAATCCGAGCTGCTCGAACCGGCTTGCGATCTCGATTATCTCGTTCTTGTCGCCGTCCTTTACGGAAATGAGCACGCCGCCCTCGTGGTGGAGCTTATAGCCAGCCGCGATAAGTCCCTTGAGCAGAGCCTCGCTGAATGTCTTTGCGATACCGAGGCACTCGCCGGTGGACTTCATCTCCGGGCCGAGCTGGTTGTCAACGTCGTTCAGCTTCTCAAAGCTGAATACCGGCACCTTGACCGCGATATAGTCGCCGGCGGGGTACAGACCGCTCTTGTAGCCCATGTCCTTCAGCTTCGCGCCGAGGATTATCTTTGTTGCGATGTCCACCATGTTAACGCCCGTTACCTTGCTGATGTACGGCACGGTTCTGGAGGAACGCGGGTTGACCTCGATAACGAATACCTCGTGGTTATAAACGACGTACTGGATATTTACCAGACCTACAACGTGCAGCGCCTTAGCGAGCTTCTCGGTGTAGTCGATGATGACCCGCTTGATGTGCTCGGTGAGGGTCTGCGCGGGGTAGATGGAGATGGAGTCGCCGGAGTGGATACCTGCGCGCTCGATGTGCTCCATGATTCCCGGTATGAGGAAGTCCTCGCCGTCGCAGATGGCGTCTACCTCGACCTCGGTGCCCATCATGTACTTGTCGATGAGCACGGGGTTCTCCAGCTTGTGGCTGGTGATTATCGTCATGTACTCGGTAACATCGCTGTCGCAGTGCGCGATTATCATGTTCTGACCGCCGAGAACGTAGGACGGACGGAGCAGTACCGGATAACCGAGTTCGTTCGCAGTCTTGAGCGCTTCCTCGGTGGTGAACACGGTGCTTCCCTTCGGGCGCGGAATGCTGCACTTCTCGAGCAGCTCGTCGAACAGCTCTCTGTCCTCCGCCGCGTCAACGTCGGCCGCGGAGGTTCCCAGAATGCGCACGCCGAGGGCGGTGAGGTGCTTTATAAGCTTGATGGCGGTCTGACCTCCGAACTGAACTACCACGCCGTAGGGCTTCTCGGTGGCGATGAGGGCTTCAACGTCCTCCTTGGTCAGCGGGTCGAAATACAGTCTGTCGCCGGTGTCGAAGTCGGTGGAAACGGTCTCGGGGTTGTTGTTGCAGATTATCGCTTCGCAGCCCTCTTCTTTCAGCGTCCATACGCAGTGTACCGAGCAGTAGTCGAACTCGATGCCCTGACCGATTCTGATAGGACCGGAACCGAATACGATTACCTTCTTCTTGTCGGTGGGGTGCTGCTCGATGAACTCAGCCGCTTCATTCTCGCGGTCGAAGGTGTTGTAGAAGTACGGAGTGCTTGCGGAGAACTCAGCCGCGCAGGTATCTACCATCTTGTAGACTGCAAGGCGGCGCTCCTTTATCTTCTGACCGGAAATGCGCTCGATGGTGCTGTCGAGGTAGCAGTATTTCTTCGCCATGTCGTACTTTTCCTGGGTCAGCTCGCCCTCAGCCAGCCACTTCTCGAGCTGAACGAGGTTGTTCAGCTTGCTGATGAACCACTTGTCTATCTTGGTGATGTCGTGGATAACGTCAACGGAAATGCCGCGCTTGAGCGCCTCGAATACGCAGAACGAACGGTCGACGTCGATGTCCTCCAGCTTCTTGAGCACTTCCTCGTCAGTGAGCTTTACGAAATCCTCCTTGGTCATGGTGTCCATGCCAAGCTCGATGGAACGCACCGCCTTCATCATGCCGGCCTCGAAGCTGGGCGCGATAGCCATTATCTCGCCGGTCGCCTTCATCTGGGTGCCGAGGGTCTTTTTCGCGTAAACGAACTTGTCGAACGGCCACTTCGGGAACTTTACTACCAGGTAGTCGAGCGCAGGCTCAAAGCACGCGTAGGTCTTTCCTGTCACCTGATTTACTATCTCGTCCAGCGTGTAGCCTACGGCGATTCTTGCCGCGACCTTCGCGATAGGATATCCGGTAGCCTTGGAAGCCAGCGCGGAGGAACGGGAAACTCTCGGGTTTACCTCGATTACGGCGTAGTCGAAGCTGTCGGGCTTGAGCGCGAACTGACAGTTGCAGCCGCCCTCGACTTTCAGTTCCTGAATGATGTTGATAGCCGCAGTACGCAGCATCTGATATTCCTTATCGGCGAGCGTTACGCAGGGAGCGACAACGATGGAGTCGCCGGTGTGAACGCCGACCGGGTCGAAGTTCTCCATGGAGCAGACGGTGATAACGTTGCCCTTGCTGTCGCGCATTACCTCGAATTCGATCTCCTTCCAGCCGGAGATGCACTTCTCGACCAGAATCTGTGTGATAGGCGAAAGGCGAAGTCCGTTGGTGGCTATCTCGTGGAGCTCCTCAGGGGTCTGCGCGATACCGCCGCCGGTGCCGCCCAGCGTGAACGCAGGTCTGACGATTACCGGATAGTGAATGACCTCGGCGAAGTCCATAGCGTCCTCGACGGTCTCAACGACCTTTGAAGGAATGCAGGGCTGACCTATCTTCTCCATGGTGTCCTTGAACGCCTGCCTGTCCTCCGCCTTGTGGATAGTTTCAGGGTTGGAGCCGAGCAGCTTTACGTTATGCTCAGCCAGGAATCCGCACTCCGCAAGCTCCATTGAAAGGGTCAGACCGGTCTGTCCGCCGAGGTTCGAGAGCACGCTGTCCGGCTTCTCGATCTCGATGACTCTCTTTACGACGTCAAGGGTCAGCGGCTCGATGTAGATCTTGTCCGCCATGTGCTTGTCCGTCATGATGGTAGCCGGGTTGGAGTTTATCAGAACTACCTCCAGACCCTCCTGCTTGAGCGCGCGGCACGCCTGTGTGCCTGCGTAGTCGAACTCCGCAGCCTGACCGATAACGATAGGGCCGGAGCCTATAACCAGTACTTTCTTGATATCACTTCTTAACGGCATGACTTTTTACCCTCCATCAGCTCAATAAACTCGTCGAACAGGTACGCGGTGTCCTTCGGGCCGCCGCATGCCTCCGGGTGGAACTGCACCGTGAACGCAGGCGCGTTATGATAACGAACGCCCTCGCAGGTGCCGTCGTTGCCGTTAACGTGGCTTACCTCGCCTGCCTCGGCGGGAACGCTGCCGCTTACGACCGCGTAGCCGTGGTTCTGGGAGGTGATGAATGTTCTGTCAAGCGCTAGATCCTTTACAGGCTGGTTGCCGCCGCGGTGACCGTACTTCAGCTTCTCGGTCTTGGCGCCGTTTGCCAGCGCAAGGAGCTGATGTCCCAGGCAGATGCCGAACGTGGGTATCTGAGCCGGGATAAGCTCGTGGAGGGTCTGGATAGCTTCGGTGTTGTCGGCAGGGTCGCCGGGGCCGTTGGAAAGCATTATGCCATCGGGGTTCAGCGCCTTTATCTCGTCCGCGGTGGAGTTCCACGGCATTACGGTGACGTTACAGCCGCGCCTTACCAGCTCACGGCGGATATTGAACTTGTAGCCGTAGTCCATCAGCACAACGTTGAACTTCGCGTTCTCAGCCGGGTAGTACTCCTTCGCCTTTACGCTTACCTTCGGAACTACTTTTCCGACATTATACGCGCGTATCTGCGCGAGAAGCGCTTCCTTGTCGAAATCGCCGTGGACGATCGCGCCGTTCATTACGCCGCTCTCGCGGATGATCTTTGTGAGGTGGCGGGTGTCGATGTCGTAGATACCGATGATGTTGTACTTCTTCAGGTAGCTGTCAAGGTCGCCCTCGCAGCGGAAGTTCGACGGATCCTCGCACTGCTCTCTCACGATGTAGCCGCTGACAACGCTCCCGTTGGACTCGGGGTCTACGGAGTTAACGCCGTAGTTGCCGATGAGCGGGAAAGTCTGGGTGACTATCTGTCCGCAGTAGCTCGGGTCGGTGAGGGTCTCCTGATAGCCCACCATCGCGGTGGTGAATACTATCTCGCCCACAACGGAGCCGTCCGCGCCGAACGCCCTGCCCTCGAACTCAGTGCCGTCCGCGAGAATTAGCGTCGCTTTCTTTTTGTTCTCGAATATCATTTCTTCTCCTCCATGCGCATGCGCGTACATGTAATTGATTTATATATCTGATTGTTTCACGGGACGATGAATTTAAATTCGGAATTCGGAATGCGGAATTCGGAATTTCGGTCGCCGCTGCCGCGGCGGTTATCCGATTGTATCAAATTTTAATACCGTCCTGCGAAGCAGGACACCATAATTCCGAATTCATAATTCCGAATTCCGAATTGTAACTGCTGTTTCAGCTAACCTTCCGGATCACTTATTGATTACGATCTTCCCCACTATCCCCATGATCTCGTTTCTCATGCGGATAGCTTCGCGGCGTGCAGCCTCTGCGTAGTCGTGCTCGTCGCACTTTTCCTTCTGGTAGGCGCACATGATGCCTCTGGAGCTGTTGACGATACCGCCGAGGCCGTTCTTATCGAATGCGCCTGCGATGTCCTTCGCGCCTGCGCCCTGAGCGCCGTAGCCCGGGATAAGGAAGAATGTGGTGGGAAGCACGTCGCGGAGGTATCTGAGCTGCTCGGGGTATGTAGCGCCGACTACCGCGCCTACGCCGGAGTAGCCGTAAACGCCGGGGAGATCCTCGCCCCACTTCTCGCACATGTGACCCATGGTCTCATAGATGGTCATGCCGTCTATCTTCTTGTCCTGGAGCTCGCCGGAGCTGGGGTTGGAGGTCTTTACAAGCACGAAAATACCCTTGTCGTTGTCGCGGCAGGTAGCGAGAAGCGGCTTTATGCCGTCGCTGCCGAGGTAGCCGTTTACAGTCAGCGCGTCGCCGAGGAACGGCTCGTAGGTCTGGCTGCCTACCTGTACTTTGCCCAGATGAGCCGCCGCATATGCCTCCATCGTGGTGCCGATGTCGTTGCGCTTGCCGTCGGTGATGACGTACATACCCTTGCTGCGCGCGTACTCCTGGGTCTTGTAGAGAGCCTTGACGCCCGCCGGACCGTACATCTCATAATAAGCCGCCTGCGGCTTCACTGCGGGGACGATATCGTACAGCGCGTCGATAAGCCCCTTGTTGAATTCCAGCAGAGCCTTCGCAGCGCCCTTGAGGGTCTCGCCGTACTTCTCGAAGCACTTCTCCTTGATGTACTCCGGAACATATGCGAGCTTGGGGTCAAGCCCTGCAACGGAGGGGTTCTGGGTCTTTTCGATCTTTTCGATGAGTCTGTCGAGTGACATGTGTTTCTTCCTTTCTATCTCAGTCTATGCCGTCGGTATAAACTATTTTTCCGTCCAGTACTGTATATTTTACCCTGCCCTTGAGGGTCATTCCCTTGAAGCAGGTGTTCTTCGACTTCGAGTGAAGCTTCGCCAGGTCGACTACCCACTCCTCGTTCGGGTCGAAAATGCATATATCCGCGATATCGCCGGGTCTCAGCGAGCCGCCGGGTATCGAGAGTATCCGCCTCGGGTTCACGCACATCAGCGTAACTAAGCGCTGAAGCGATATCTTCCCGGTGTGGTACAGCGCGGTGAGCGTTGCCGCAAGGGAGGTCTCCAGACCGACAACGCCGTTCGGAGCCTTCTCAAAATCCGCCTTTTCCTCCGGCGCGTGGGGCGCGTGGTCGGTGATTATGCAGTCGATGGTGCCGTCTATAACGCCCTCGGTTATCGCCTGGACGTCAGCCGCCGTGCGCAGCGGAGGGTTCATTCTGTAGTCCGCGTCGCGGCTGCGGAGCAGCTCGTCGGTCAGCATGAAATAATGCGGAGCCGTCTCGCAGGTCACCATCGTGCCGAATCTCGCCGCGGTGCGTATGTTCTGCATGCTCTGCGCGGTGGAAACGTGCGCAATGTGTATCGGCACTTCCAGATCGGCGGCAAGCGTTATCTCGCGCTCTGTTATTATATCCTCGCTCAGGCGGTGGATACCCTTCACGCCGAGTTCCTTCGATACCTCGCCGTAGTTCATTATGCCGCCGTTCACGATGTCGAGATCCTCGCAGTGGGAGATGACCTTCATTCCCGCGTAGTGAGCCTTCACCATAGCCTCAGCCATTATGCGGGCGTTCTTTACGGGTCTGCCGTCGTCGGAGACCGCCACGCAGCCCGCCTTGTGAAGTTCCTCAAAGTCGCACATTTCAGCGCCGCCCAGCCCCTTGGTAATGCTCCCGACCGGATAGACGCGGGTCTTCGCTTCCTTCGCCTTTTCAAGAATGTAATGCACCGTTTCTGCATTGTCTATAGTGGGGTTGGTGTTCGGCATGCACGCTACCGCAGTCACGCCGCCCGCCGCCGCCGCATTTCCGCCGGTGATGATATCTTCCTTGTGGGTCTGTCCGGGGTCGCGGAAATGCACGTGCATATCGCATATTCCCGGGATAACCGTCAGCCCGGCGCAGTCCACCGTCTGAGCCTCCGGCGCGGAGATGTCCTCCCCGACCTCGCGTATCCGGTTATCGTGGATAAGGATATCCGCCTTTCCCTCGAAGCCGCTGGCGCTGTCAACCACATAGCCGTTTTTCAGTAATAAGTCCATTCTGCCCTCCTTGTGTTTTCTTTATGGAAAATCCCCGTTATTCCGCGGGACATTGAGTGTATATCACAACTTTATCGCAGCCGTCCAGCTCCCTTACGAGCACCTTGACCGTCTCTTCCCGGGAGGTCGGCAGGTTCTTCCCGATGTAGTCAGCGCGTATCGGAAGCTCCCTGTGTCCCCTGTCCACCAGCGCCGCGAGCTGTATCAGCATCGGACGTCCCCGGGACATTATGCCGTCTATCGCGGCTCTCGCGGTGCGCCCGGTGAAGATAACGTCGTCGACTATCACAACGCGCTTGTCGGTGATGTCGAACGGTATCTCGCTGTTGTCCGGGCAGCCTCCCCGGGGCTTGTCGTCCCGGAACGGCGTGATATCCAGCAGACCCACCGGTATCTCGCCGCCGTCTATCTCGGCGATACGCGCGGCTATGCGCTTCGCGAGGACCGCCCCGCGCGAAAAAAGCCCGATAAGGCAAAGGTCGTCAGTCCCCTTGTTGCGTTCGATCATCTCAAACGAAATACGGGTGACTGCCCTCGCCATCGAGCTTTCGTCCATTATTTCCGCTTTCTGGATAAGACCCTCAACGGTACACACTGCTATCACTACCTTTCCGCAACTCACGAAAAAAGCCCGCCGCATATACGGCAGGCTGTAATGAACGTGTACAAAATGCACTGACCCCTTAACGGTACAGTACTCCCTATACGAACTCAAACAACCTTGCCGGCATCACGGTGCCGCCTTAAAAGCCATAGAATTTCGCTGATTATTCGTTACTAGTTATTATATACTACTTCGCCTGATTTGTCAATAGGATTTTTCCTCCGGCGGAGTTAAATTTAATAACCCGCATATATTGAAATATTGTGCAATTTGTGATATACTTTGAATCAGGATAAATAACAGGGAGGGCGGCACAGTGAAAACTATCCTCACACACGGTCTGGGGCAGACCGCCGGAGCGTGGAACAAAACCGCAGAACTTCTCCCGCAGGAAGACGTGCTGTGCCCGGAGCTGTCCGCATTCATCGGCGGCGGAAGCTACGGCGAACTATACTCCGGGTTCAGAGGATATCTGGACGAACTGGGTCAGCCGCTGTTCCTGTGCGGGCTGTCGCTGGGCGCGGTTCTGGCGCTGAATTACGCGGCAGACCGTCCCGGCTCGGTGCGGGGACTGGCGCTCGCGGCTCCTCAGTTCCGTATGCCGAAGGCTCTGCTCAGATTCCAGGGCGCGGTTTTCCGGCTCATGCCGGAGAAGTCGTTCGCAGGCTCCGGGCTTACCAAAAAGCAGATGATATCCCTCACCGGAGACATGGCGCGTCTGGACTTCACGCCGTCGCTGGCCAGGATAGAATGTCCCGTGTCAATAGCCTGCGGAGAGCGCGACAAAGCCAACATCAGCGCCGCGCGGGAACTGGAAAGTATCCTCCCGCAGGCACGGCTAACGGTCATCAGAGGCGCCGGACATGAGATAAACTCCGAAGCGCCTGGGGAAACAGCCCGCTTTATCATTCAAGCACTCAGGAGGTAACACCATGGACTTACAGTCAATAATCGACGAGAGCGAAAAAATAGTGTTCTTCGGCGGCGCCGGAGTTTCCACCGAAAGCGGCATACCGGACTTCCGCTCGCAGGACGGACTATACAACATGAAATACAAGTACCCGCCGGAGCAGATAATCTCCCACAGCTTTTTCATGGCTGACCCGGAGGAGTTCTTCCGGTTCTACCGCGACCGCATGATATACCCCGCCGCGAAGCCGAACGCGGCGCACCTCAAGCTCGCGGAGCTGGAGCGCGCCGGGAAGCTATCCGCAGTTGTGACCCAGAACATCGACGGACTGCATTCGGACGCGGGCAGCAAAAACGTCATCGAACTGCACGGTTCGGTTCGCCGGAATCACTGCATGAAATGCGGGAAGTCCTACGGGCTGGAGTTCATCACCTCCGCCGACGGGGTTCCGCGCTGCTCCTGCGGCGGGATAGTCAAGCCCGACGTAGTGCTCTACGAGGAGCCGCTCAACGAATCCGACATAAACGCGGCGATAAACGCGATATCCGACGCCGACTTGCTGATTATCGGCGGGACCTCCCTCGCGGTGCAGCCTGCGGCGGGGCTGATAAGGTTCTTCAACGGCAGACGGCTGGCGGTGATAAACAAGTCGCCGACCTCCGCGGACGACGAAGCCGACATCGTGATAAACGGCAGCATCGGCGAGACCCTCGGCTCGATAACAGTAAACTCATAAGGAGCATACATGGAGATAAAGACCGTCACCTACCAGTGCCCGAACTGCAGCGCGGCGCTGGAATACAACAACGCCCTCGGGAAGTTCAAGTGCCTGTTCTGCGACAGCGAATTTACCGAGGAGGACATCAAGAAGCGGTTCGCCGAGAACGAGGGCTTCGAGCTTTCGCAGGAGAACCTCGAAGCCGAGCAGGAAGCCGCTCAGGACGAATCCAACCGGCAGGCGGAGGAGTTCGCGGGAGCCTCCGCGCTCTACACCTGCCCGAACTGCGGCGCGGGAGTCATCTGCGACAGCCTGACCGCCTCGACGCGCTGCCACTTCTGCCACACTCCGGTCATACTGACCGGGCGGCTCTCCGGCGAGTTCAGACCTAACCTGATAATCCCCTTCGCCAGGACCCGCGAGCAGGCGGAGACCGCGTTCAAAGAGTACTGCAAGGGTAAGTTCCTGCTTCCGAAGGGATTCGCCAGCGAAGCCCAAATACAGAACATCACCCCGCTGTACGTCCCCTACTGGCTGAAAAGCGGCACGTTGGACGCATTCATGGAAGCCGAGGGTCACAAGGTGCATTCCTGGCGGGCAGGCGACACGCGGTTCACCAACACCAAGATATTCAATGTCACCCGCCGCGCGGAAATGACGTTCGTAAGAGTCCCCTGCGACGGCTCGAAGCGTATCGACGACAGCCTGATGGAAAGCATAGAGCCGTTCGACTACACGGGTATCAAGCCGTTTTCGATGAGCTACCTCTCCGGCTGCGGAGCTGAAAAGTACGACGTCACCGTCCAGGAGGCCGCGCCGGTCATCGACAAGCGCATTTCGGACGCTGCTGCCGATCTCCTCCGCTCGGATATGAACGGCTACAGCGCCATCGCGGAGAAGCGCCGGAATATCAGCTTCACAAAGCAGCAGACGGTTTACGGACTGCTTCCGGTGTGGTTCCTCAACTATACATACAAGGGCAGGGATTACCCGTTCGTGATGAACGGTCAGACCGGCTGCAATTTCGGGATACTCCCGGTGAGCGGGCTGAAAAAATTCCTGTTCGGCGCGGGGCTGTTCATCGTGCTCGGCGTGCTGCTGGGTCTGTTAGGGGGTGTACTTTTTGCTTAAGCTTATCAAAAGAATGCTCCCCGTGCTCGTCTGCGCTGTGATCTTCGTCATGTCCGGGGCGCTCGGCGCGGAGTGCTCCGCCGAGGAGGACTACGGCTATTTCGGCGCGCTTGAGGATCACCAGGACGCCCTCAGCGGCGAACAGGCGCAGGAGCTTCTTGATATCCTGGACAGCACCGCCCGGGAGATACACGCGAATGTCGGGGTTATCCTCGGAAACGCCAGCCTTGACGGGCTTTCGGAGCGCTCCTACGCCAAGGAGTTCCACAACCGCAGCTTCGGCGAGTACAGCGATTCCATCGTGCTCATGCTGGTGCAGGCGGGAAGCGGAAAGGTCGACCAGATATACTGCACCGACCGCGCCTACGACATGTACCAGCCCAGGATAGACAGCATATTCGACGCGGTATACGACGGTCTGGACAGCTCCGGCGGGGACAACTACTACGCGGCGGTCACGAACTACTGCGCGTACCTGCGGTCGCACGATTCCGTCCCGTCGAAGGTGGACATCAACATCGGGCACGTCGGCGGCGTGATCGTCGCGCTGATAATCGCGGTATGCGTGGCGAATTCCCAGGCGGCAAAGTACAAAAAGCGCGCCCCGGTGTCCGCGCGAAGATACATGGACGGCAGCCTGACGCGGTTCACACAGCGCGGCGACGTATTCGTGCGCGAATACACGACGTCCCACCGGATAAGCAGCAGCTCCTCCGGCGGAAGCCGCCACAGCGGAGGCGGAGGTCACCGCAGCGGCGGAGGCGGCGGAAGGCGCAGATAAAACAAAGCACCCCTGCATGCCCGTGAGCCGCAGGGGTACTGTTATGGTCACCTCTAAAAACCTCATGTGAGCGAAAATGTGCAGTGCGCGCCATCTTCGTCGTCAAACCTCCTCGTAAGGCATACAGCCTTACTTCGTCGGCTTTCCTAGAATCTGGCACACTCTGCCCATTTTTGCTTTTCACACCGGTTTTTAGAGGTTCCCTTATTTCATTTTTTTGGCGCAGTCAAGAAGGATCAGTATCGGCATGAAAAGTATATACAGCAGCCTCATGATTTCATCGCCCCTTTCTGACCTTATTATAGCACGTTCGTTCAGAAAAGCTGCGCCGTTTTTGACACAGTTTCCGTAAATTATCCAGGAGGTCAAAATGCCTGCAAATAAACCTAAGTTCAAGATATCCTACAACTGCCCCGTGGTGCTTACCTACGCGGCGGTATGCCTCGTGCTGGTGGCGGTGAACGCGCTCACCGGAGGCTGGCTCAACAAGTACGTCATGGTGTGCTACGGGCACCCTTCCCTGCTCGACCCCATGACCTACGTGCGTTGCATTACATACTTCTTCGGGCACTCCGGCTGGGAGCACTACGCGAGCAACATGCTGCTCATGCTCCTGGTAGGCCCCGTGGTCGAGGAAAAGTACGGCAGCGGGAACCTCGCGTTCATGATACTCGTGACCGGTATCGCCAGCGGTATCATCAACTGCATATTCTTCGACACCGGCGTCATCGGCGCAAGCGGCATCGTATTCATGATGATAATTCTCAGCGCCTTCACCAACGTAAAGAAGGGCGAGATACCGCTCTCGCTGCTGCTTGTCGCCGCTATCTACCTCGGCCGCGAGATAGTCAGCGCCTTCACACCGGACTCCGTTTCACAGTTCGGGCATATCATGGGCGGTCTGTTCGGGCTGTTCTGGGGGATATATTACTACAAGACAAAATTCAGCCGGCAATACTGAGTTTAATTCGGAATTCGGAATTCGGAATTCGGAATTTTGGTGTCCGCTTCGCGGACTTATTTCAAATGCTGGCTTGTTAAGTGTTTCCGGGGAAGCATATTGCCACAGGAACGGATTCAGCCCGCGATACTGAATTTAATTCGGAATTCGGAATTCGGAATTTTGGTGTCCGCTTCGCGGAGTTATTTCAAAAGTGCGGCGGATTATTCAGATATTTGTCGAAATGCACAAACTAAATCGTGATAATGCACAAATCCCCTCACTTAACATAATTAACCCTTGCAAAACACACCTTAAACATGGTATAATGATATCGTATAGACGGACATGCCCACTTCCGGGCGCAGCCGCCAAATTATTCAGGAGGACACAGGAGAATGTACAAGATTCTTACCAAGAAAATCCTCAACCCCACAGTTACTCTTATGGAAGTTGACGCTCCGATGATCGCCAAGAAGGCTGAACCGGGACAGTTCATAATCCTCAGAGTTGACGCAGAGGGAGAGAGAATCCCGCTGACTATCGCGGACTTTGACAGAGAAAAGGGCACTATCACGATCATCTTCCAGATCGTAGGCGCTACGACTGAAAAGCTGAACCACCTCGAAGAGGGCGAGTTCATCCACGACTTCGTAGGACCCCTCGGCGTTCCGAGCCACACTGAAGGTCTGAAGAAGGTCGCTGTAGTAGGCGGCGGCGTGGGCTGCGCTATCGCATACCCCATCGCAAAGAAGCTCCACCACCTGGGCGCTGAGGTCCACAGCATCGTAGGCTTCAGAAACAAGGATCTCGTTATCCTCGAGGACGAATTCAAGGCGGCTTCCGACGTAATGAAGCTGATGACCGACGACGGCAGCCACGGCGAGAAGGGTCTCGTTACCAACGCGCTTGAGGAGCTCATCAAGGCAGGAAACCAGTACGACGAAGTAATCGCTATCGGCCCGCTGGTAATGATGAAGTTCGTATGTAAGCTCACCAAGGAGTACGGCATAAAGACCGTAGTTTCCATGAACCCCATAATGATCGACGGCACCGGCATGTGCGGCGGATGTCGTCTGACCGTAGGCGGCGAGACTAAGTTCGCCTGTGTTGACGGTCCCGACTTCGACGGCCACCTTGTTGACTTCGACGAGGCTATGGAGCGCGGTACGATGTACAAGGAATTCGAGACCAGAAAGCGCGAAGAGGTCTGCAACCTCTACAAAAAGGAGGTAAAGTAAGATGCCTAACATGAGCCTTAAGAAGAACGAAATGCCCGTTCAGGACCCGAACGTCCGCAACAAGAACTTCAAGGAAGTAGCTCTCGGCTACACCGAGGAGCAGGCCGTAGACGAGGCAAACCGCTGCCTGCACTGCCCCAAGAAGCCCTGCCAGAGCGGCTGCCCGGTTTCCATCAACATTCCGGAATTCATCGCAAAGATTAAGGAGCGCGATTTTGAGGGCGCTTATCAGGTTATCCACCAGTCCAGCTCCCTGCCGGCTGTCTGCGGACGCGTATGTCCCCAGGAGACCCAGTGCGAGAGCAAGTGCGTTCGCGGCATCAAGGGCGAGCCGGTAGCTATCGGCCGTCTTGAGAGATTCGTTGCCGACTGGCACAATGCGCACGCAACAGAGGCTCCCGCTGTTCCCGCTCCGAACGGACACAAGGTAGCTATCATCGGCGCAGGTCCTTCCGGTCTGACATGCGCGGGCGACCTAGCTAAGCTCGGCTATGACGTTACTGTTTTCGAAGCGCTCCACCTCGCAGGCGGCGTTCTCGTTTACGGTATCCCCGAGTTCAGACTGCCGAAGTCCATCGTTCAGCACGAGGTTGACAACCTCGTAGCTATGGGCGTTAAGGTAAACACCAACGTCGTTGTAGGACGCACCATCGAAGTCGACGAGCTGTTTGAGCAGGGCTTCGAGGCTATATTCATCGGTTCCGGCGCAGGTCTGCCGAGATTCATGAATATCCCCGGCGAGAACTTCAAGGGCGTTTACTCCGCTAACGAGTTCCTCACCAGAGTTAACCTCATGAAGGCATACAAGCCCGAGAGCGACACTCCTATCAAGAAGAACACAAGCGTTGCAGTTGTCGGCGGCGGCAACGTTGCAATGGACGCGGCGCGCTGCGCTAAGCGTCTGGGCGCCGAGAACGTATACATAGTATACCGCCGCGGTCTGGAAGAAATGCCCGCACGTAAGGAAGAAGTAGAGCACGCAATGGAGGAGGGCATCATCTTCAAGACCCTCAACAACCCCGTTGAGATACTGGGCAACGAGCACAAGTTCGTAACCGGCATGAAGTGCGTTGAGATGGAGCTTGGCGAGCCTGACGCTTCCGGCCGCCGCAGACCTGTCGAGAAGCCGGACAGCGAGTTCGTCCTCGATGTTGACTGCGTTGTAATGTCCATCGGTACTTCCCCGAACCCGCTCATCAGAAACACCACCAAGGGACTGGACACCAACAAGCACGGCTGCTTCATCGCAGACGAGAACGGTCAGACCTCCCGCGAGGGCGTATTCGCAGGCGGCGACGCTGTAACAGGCGCTGCTACCGTAATCCTGGCAATGGGCGCAGGCAAGACTGCGGCTAAGGCTATGGACGAGTACATCAAGAGCAAGAATTGATTTTAAATGTCAGGCGCTCCCCAGGGGCGCCTGATATTTTTAATTCGGAATTATGAATTCGGAATTCGGAATTAATGAGCGCGCTTCGCGCGGTGATTTCAAATGAACGAAAAAGGCAAAGCAGTTTTAATTCTGCTTTGCCTTAGTTTTTCGATAATATCTATAACTTTCGCGTAGCGTACTGGTTTTCGCTTCCTTTTGCTTACAAAAGGAAGCGGGAGTGTGAGGGCAGAGCCCTCACCACTCTGCGCGCTGGCGCGCAGCTAAACGTTTCAAAAGCGCTAAAGGGGTGTGGGGGAAAACAAGAGTTTTCCCCCACATTTTTCAAATTACTTTGATTAATACGAGAATACCACAGGAACTGCACTTATTAATTCCGAATTTACATCAGCGACTTGATGTATTCGGTCAGTTCAGCCGCTGCGATGTCGTGGGTCTTTGCGGTGGGGTGCCAGTCTGCGGCGTAGCCGTTGGCGTTGCCGTCCTGGGTCTTGAACTGGAAGGTGGAGATGTTGGTGTCGCCGGTCTCCTCGGTGTACTTCTCAGCCGCCTTCTTCACGCCTACCATCAGGTCAGCGCCCATCACACCGAGGGAGCAGATGATGTGCGCGTTCGGGTTCTTCTCGCGTACAACCTTGAGGAACTCCGCGTATGCGTCGGCGTACTCGAGCACCTTCTCCTTGTCGCCCTTTGTGTAGCTTGCGTCGTTGGTTCCGAGGTTTATAACCACGAAATCCGGCTGGAACTTGCTGAAATCCCAGTCGAGGTCGGAAACGTTGAATATGCCGTTGTAGTTGCCCCAGCTCTTCGCGAACTTGGTGTAGACCGGCGGTACCTGCTGGCTCTCTACCTTCTTGCCGTCGTTAGTGTAGCCGGAAATTATTCCGTTGCCGCTGTAGGATACCAGGCTATAGTCAGCGTCCAGCGCCTGGGCGGTCTTGAACGCGTACGCCTTCGTAGCGTCCTCGGTGGAGCACTTGAAGTGGTGATCGCGGTCCTCGTCGTCAACGCCGTAGCCGCAGGTGATGGAGTCGCCAATGAACTCGATCTTGAGTTCCTTCTCGGCGGTGGGCTTAGCCTCGCCGACGGAGGTAATGCTGATATCCTTGATGCCCATGGTGGATTCCTGAGCCTCGGAGAGCTTCAGCAGCTTTACGGTGGTCTCCTGCGCCTCGTCGGCGGTGAAAACCGTGACCGTAGCCTCTGCGGAATCTACGAGATTATCCATGGTCTGTTCGCCGTTGATGTAAACCGCGTATCTCGGCTGCTTCTCGGCGTTAGTTATCATGTTGTCGCCGACTATCGTGAACGCCGCGCTGGTTCCGGTGAACGTGAACTCAACTCCGCTCGCGGAAAGCGCCAGCCAGCGGATACCCTCCGCCTCGCCTGTTCTTCCGATGAGCTTGACGTGCTGCTCGTCCGGCGCGAAAGTTTTCTGTGAAAGTTCCATGTTGGTTTCCTCCGTGATGTTAGATTCGCCGCCCTGTGTGGGTGTGCCGGACTGTTCCGGCTTAGTAGCGCAGCCGGTCAGCAGCATAATAATGACAGTCGCAGCACTGATCAGCGATTTTGTTATCTCCATATTATCCTCCGATGTAATTAAAAAGTAATATTAGGTATTTAAGTAAAACGAAAACCGCCCTCCGGCGACCCGTCAGGAAATCCTGACCTGTCAACCGGACGGACGGTCTAGATCATTTCTTCAAACCCAGCAATTAAACACCGAACTTGATGGTGTTGACCTTAACGCCAGGACCCATTGTGGAAGAAACTGTGCAGCTCTTGATATACTGACCCTTTGCTGCGGCAGGCTTAGCCTTAGCAACAGCCTCCATCAGTGCGTTGAAGTTCTGCTCGAGCTTCTCTGCGCCGAAAGACGCCTTGCCGATGGGGCAGTGAATGATGTTAGCCTTGTCAAGACGATACTCGATCTTACCAGCCTTAGCTTCCTGAACAGCCTTAGCTACGTCAGGGGTAACAGTACCAGCCTTGGGGTTAGGCATGAGGCCTCTCGGACCGAGGACCTTACCGAGTCTACCAACAACGCCCATCATATCGGGAGTTGCGATAACAACTTCGAAGTCCATCCAGCCGCCGTTGATCTTAGCAACGGTGTCGTTGTCAGCGATGTAATCTGCGCCAGCGTCCTTGGCAGCCTGCTCCTTGTCAGCCTTGCAGAATACCAGGGTGCGTACCTTCTTACCGGTACCGTTGGGCAGTACAACTGCGCCTCTGACCTGCTGATCAGCGTGGCGGGAGTCAACGCCCAGACGAACGTGCAGCTCAACAGTCTCGTCGAACTTAGCCTTAGCGGTCTTGCATACTAAATCGAAAGCTTCAGCGGACTCGTAAACCTTAGCGGACTCAACGAGCTTGGTGCTCTCTACATACTTCTTTCCGTGTTTCATTAAAAAATCCTCCTTGTGGTCAAGCGGAATAGATCCTCCCACTGAATTTAGTGTTTTAGTAGTACGGGGGTGTTATCAGTCAACGACCTCTACGCCCATGGAACGTGCAGTACCAGCGATCATAGACATAGCTGTGTCGATGTTAGCTGCGTTCAGGTCGGGCATCTTGGTCTCAGCGATCTCCTGGAGCTGAGCCTTAGTGATCTTTGCGACCTTGGTCTTGTTGGGAACGCCGGAACCGCTCTCGATCTTGCAAGCCTTCTTGATGAGTACGCTTGCGGGAGGGGTCTTTGTAATGAAAGAGAAGCTCTTATCAGCGTAAACGGTGATAACAACAGGGATTATGAGACCTGCCTTATCCTTTGTGCGCTCGTTGAACTCCTTGGTGAATGCCATGATATTAACGCCGTGCTGACCCAGTGCAGGACCAACAGGGGGCGCAGGTGTTGCTTTACCGGCAGGGATCTGTAACTTTATAAATCCTGTAACCTTCTGTGCCATGATTTTTTATCCTCCATAAAAAACTTGAAGTTTGTCTGCGCGTAAGCGTCAGATCTTGGCGATAGCTGAAAGCTCAAGTGTAGCCGGGGTGGATCTTCCGAACATGGATACATCGACGTCAGCGGTGCTGTGCTCGAGATCAATGCTCTTAACGACGCCCTCGAAGCCCTCAAGCGGGCCGGACTTGATGCTGACTCTGTCGCCAGCGTCGAAGGAAATCGAGGTTTCCTTCTCAATAATACCGAGGTTCTTGACCTCTTCTTCGCTCAGAGGAGTAGGCTGCGACCCTGGACCTACGAAACCGGTAACGCCTCTTGTGTTGCGGCAGATGTACCATGACTCGTTAGTAATGATCATCTTGACGAACACATAGCTCGGGAACAGCTTTTCCTCGACCTCGACCTCTTTGCCGTTTTCCTTGGTCTGCTTGGTCATTTCAACGGGGAGGTAGACCTCCTCGATTACGTTCTGAAGATTTCTGTTCTCAACGACCTTCATGATGTCGTTAGCGACCTTGTTTTCGTAGCCGGAATATGTGTGAAGTATATACCATTTTGCCTCTGTGTCAGCCATGTTTACCCCCTTGAACCTGTCAGCCCAGTATCACTTTGTTGAGGAATGCGAAAAGCGAGTCGATACCGAAGATGAACAGTCCAGCCACCAGACATACGACGATAACAACGATAGTGTTGTTCGTTGTGCTCTTCGGTGTGGGCCATACGACCTTCTTGAACTCAGCCTTGCAATCCTTGAAGTACTTTACGATACCCTTCTTGGGCTTCTTTGCGGACGCAGCCTTTTTGGACTTGTCCTTATCCTTTGACTTCTTGGAGTCTGCGCTATCCTTCACATCGGAAGCATCGGGAGTGTCTTTGCCAACGTTCTTAATCTCGTCGATCTCGTTTGCCATTCTGACTCCTCCTGATTACTTGGTTTCCTTGTGAAGAGTATGCTTTTTGCAGAAGCGGCAGTACTTGTTCATCTCAAGTCTGTCAGGATCGTTCTTCTTGTTCTTCATGGTGTTGTAGTTGCGCTGTTTGCATTCTGTACACGCCAGTGTAATTTTAACTCTCACTTTCGGCACCTCCTATTTTCTTGCCCGTTGCGGGCATTATTGCCTCCCTCGGCCGCGGGATTGCGGGTTTAAACGGCGGCTCAACAGTATCTATAAAAAGACACAAAAAAATAAGCCCCATTCGAGGTATCACCATTATACCACATATATCCCGGCTTGTCAAGGGTTTTTTTCAATTTTTATACGATTTCAGGCGGAGTTGACAAATCCCCGCACATGTTGTATTATTATAGTAGTTAAGGAGTTGATTTCATGATAAGGATCGGCACAGGCTACGACGTACACCGCCTGGTTCCGGAGCGGAAGCTCATTCTGTGCGGCGTGGAGGTACCCTGCGAACTTGGACTTCTCGGTCACTCGGACGCGGACGTCGCGGTGCACGCCCTGATGGACGCGATACTCGGCGCACTCGCGATGGGCGACATCGGGAAGCTTTTCCCGGACAGCGACCCGCAGTACAAGGGCGCGGACAGCATGAAGCTGCTTGCGGAGGTCATTCGCCGCATGGAGGGCGCGGGGTTCCGGCTCGGCAACCTCGACCTGACGATAATCGCGGAGCGCCCGAAGCTCGCAAAGCATATCCCCGCAATGCGGGAGAGCCTCGCGGCGGCGTTCGGCTGCGATATTTCGCAGGTGAGCGTAAAAGCGACCACCGAAGAGGGGCTGGGGCTTGCGGGAGCGGGTATCGGTGCGCAGGCGGCAGTACTTCTCGAAAAGTAAATCAGGGCGCAGTCAGATACGGCTGCGCCCGATTTTTAGTTGATGAATATATCCTGCTGAAGAAGCTCCGAAGCCGTATCTATCCCCGCGAACAGCGTAAATCTGCCCGGAAGCACCTCGCGCGACCCGTCGGAAAGAACGGTCTGAAAAGCCGCCGAGGGCACCGGGATACGCACGGTCTTAGTCTCATGCGGATCCAGTCTCACCCGCTTGAAACCGCACAGCGAGCGGTTCGGCACGGAATCCTCATTGCAGCCCTTGACGTAGACCTGCACGACCTCCTCAGCCGGGATATCGCTGCGGTTCTCCACCGCGACTTCAACGTCCGTGCCGCTGACTATTTCCATATTCACGCAGCGGACGTCCGCGTAGCTCAGACCATGCCCGAACGGGTAGAGTACATTCTCATCTGTGCAGTAGCGGTAAGTCCTGCCCTTCATGCTGTAGTCATGGATATCCGGCAGGAGGTCAGCCGTTCTGTAGAACGTCACCGGGAGCTTTCCGCTCGGGGAGACGTCGCCGAAAAGCAGATTCGCGAGCGCACGTCCGCCCAGCTGACCCGGGTACCACATATCCAGCAGCGCGTCGCACTTCACCTCAACGTTGACCGAGCTTCCCGCCGCAAGCACGATAACAAGCGGCTTGCCGAGCGCCTCCAGCTTCCGGAGGAGAATACGCTGGCTCTCCGGCAGGCGCAGGTCGGGCTTGTCGCCGGAGCTGAACTCGTTGCCGGTGTCGCCCTCCTCGCCCTCGAGGGTCGCGTCAAGGCCTACGCAGGCTACGACCACGTCGGCGCACTCCGCCATGGCAAGCGCCTCGGAATACAAGTCGCCGGGCTGCGCGAGACCCTGGGTGCGGTCCTTGTAGAGGTGGCAGCCCTGGGAGTACAGAATACGGCCGGAAAACCGCTCCCTTATGCCGTCCAGGAACGTCACGTACTCGTCGGCGGTGCCGTTGTAGTTCCCGGTGAGCGCCTCGCGGCTGTCGGCGTTCGGACCTATCACCGCGATAGTTCCGAGCTTGTCCGAAAGCGGGAGTATACCGTTATTTTCCAGCAGAACGGCGGAACGCAGCGCGCACTCCAGGGAATGCTGCTTGCTTTCCTCCGTGGAAACGGCGGTCAGCGGGATATCGTCATATTCGGTTTTGTCGAGCTGACCGAGGCGTATTCTGGTGCGCATTACATGCACGCAGGCGCGGCGGATATCTTCCTCGGAAACCAGCCCCTTTTCGAGCGCCGCAAGCACGTGGAGGTATGTATTGCCGCAGTTCATGTCGCAGCCTGCCTTCAGCGCGAGGGCGGCGGACTCCGGCGCGGTGGCGGTTATGCAGTGGGTGGTGTGGAAGTCCCGGATAGCCCAGCAGTCGGAGGTGAAATAGCCGTCGAAGCCCCATTCCTTCAGCTTCCCCATGAGGAACGGGCTTGCGCAGGCAGGCTCGCCGTTCACGAGATTATACGCGCCCATCACGCTTTCAACGTGCGCGTCCTTGACCAGGGCGCGGAACGCCGGGAGGTAGGTCTCCTCGATGTCCTTCGGGGATACCTGCGCGTCGAAGGTGTGGCGCTCCGCCTCGGGGCCGCTGTGCACCGCGAAATGCTTCGCGCAGGCGGCGGTTTTCAGGTACTTCCCGTCGCCCTGGAGCCCCCGGACGTACTCCTTGCCAAGCTCAGAGGTGAGGTACGGGTCCTCGCCGTAGGTCTCGTGACCCCTGCCCCAGCGCGGGTCGCGGAAAATATTCACGTTGGGCGCCCAGAGGGTCAGACCCTTGTAGATGTCGCGGTCGCCGTGCCGGCTCGCCGCATTGTACTTCGCGCGCGCCTCCGTGGAGGTTATATCCGCGCACTTCCGGAGCATTTCCCGGTCGAACATCGCCGCAAGCCCTATCGCCTGCGGGAACATCGTCGCCGTACCCGCCCGGGCAACTCCGTGGAGTCCCTCGTTCCACCAGTTGTAGGCGGGAAGTCCTGCGGAAGGGATCGCCGGTGCGTCGTATTTGAGCTGCTCCGCCTGCTGCTGGACTGTCAGCGTGTCGGTCAGGGCTTCCGCGCGCTCCTGCGCGGTGAGGTTCGGGTCGTGGTAGTCTGGCATAGTATACCTCCTGTTATTTTTTATAGCCATATTTCCTAGGGTTGTAAACTTGTTTCACATTCATGCGTTTATCGTGTAACATTTGCGTTATTCCGGACGCATTCTTTCATGACAGCTCGTCTGGAATTAAAATTACTATCAGTAAATTAACGCATGATTATCCTGGTTGTAATCACTGTATCCTGCTGAAAAGCAGCCGCGTCCCCTCATAGACCGGCTCGATACGTCCGGTTTTGAGCAGCCAGGTGACGTAGCTGCGGACGGTCTGCCCCACGAGAAGATACTGCATGAGGTACAGCCGGATATGGTACTTTTCGAGACACTTTGCGATGAGGTCGTCGATGGTCTGCGGAGTTCCGCACATCTGCTCGATGTCGGCGGCGACCTCGTTCATAGCGGCGAGGTTCTCCTGAACCAGCGGCGCGATATCCTCGCAGGGAACGTCGTGGGCGGGAATGAACAGTTTCCCGCTGAACCCGCTGAGCCGCGCGAGGGACTCACGGTGCTGCTCCTGCGAATACACGAACGAGATACGGTGCTTCTGCAAGTCTCCGGCGCTGACTACGGCGTCCGCCGTGAACCACACGCCGTCCCGGGTGCGGAACGCCGCCTGCGCCATGTCGTGGCCGTCCAGGCGCTCAAAATCAAGCCCCGGCGGGAGCGCGTCCCTGGAAAGCTCCGAGCAGGCGCAGGGGGGCGGGGTCAGCAGCCTGGAGCACATCTCCGGGGTGGTGCTTCCTCCGTAGAGGGTCACTGGGATAAGGAAGCTGTGCTCCACCGCCGCCGCGGAAATCCCCGGCGCGCAGACCTCGCAGCCGGTCTGCTCCCGCAGGAACGCGGCTCCGGCTACGTGGTCGGCGTGGGAGTGCGTCAGGAACAGCTTTTTCAGCTCCCAGCCATGGGATCTTACCTGCTCCAGAACTCCCGCGGCTATGTCCCGGGAGCCTGCGTCTATCATGCAGACCTCCCGCCCGGAATAACGGAAAATTCCTATATTTGTAGGGGTCGGGGCGTACCAAGTATCCTCGCCGACCCTGATAAGACTATACAATTTACGACCTCCAGCCATAACTATTTGTATTTTAGAGGCGTTATAATACGCGCAGTGCTGTAAAAACAGCTTCTGGACTTATTATACCCCATATATTTATAATAGTCAAGCAGTAAGCTGAAAAAAAATCGCCCCGGAACGAATACTCTCCGGGGCGGTATATATTGAGGAAGAAACCTATGAAAACAGATTATTCAGCGAACATAGCGGTGGAGAGGTATCTCTCGCCGGTATCGGGGAGGAGGACAACGATGTTCTTGCCCTTGTTCTCGGGGCGCTTTGCAAGCTGGATAGCAGCCCACATAGCCGCGCCGGAGGAAATACCTACCAGAACGCCCTGGGTGCGTGCGATACGTCTGCCCGCAGCGAAAGCGTCCTCGTTCTCAACAGGAATTATCTCGTCGTAGATCTTGGTGTCGAGGGTCTCCGGAACGAAGCCTGCGCCGATACCCTGGATCTTGTGCGGACCGGACTTGCCCTCGGAAAGAACCGGGGAGCTCTTCGGCTCAACGGCAACGACCTTAACGCCGGGGTTCTTGGACTTGAGGTATCTGCCCACGCCGCTGACGGTTCCGCCGGTGCCTACGCCTGCAACGAAGATGTCTACCTTACCGTCGGTGTCCTCCCAGATCTCGGGGCCTGTGGAAGCCTCGTGCGCGGAGGGATTAGCCGGGTTGGTGAACTGCGAGGGAATGAAGCCGCCGGGGATCTCCTTGGCAAGCTCGTTCGCCTTCTCGATGGCGCCCTTCATGCCCTTTGCGCCGTCGGTAAGCACCAGCTCCGCGCCGTACGCCTTCATCAGGTTGCGGCGCTCGACGCTCATGGTCTCGGGCATTACGATGATTATGCGGTAGTTCCTTGCTGCGGCTACTGCTGCAAGGCCGATACCGGTGTTTCCGCTGGTCGGCTCGATGATCACGCTGTCGGGCTTGAGCACGCCGCGCTTCTCAGCGTCGTTGATCATTGCGACCGCTACTCTGTCCTTTACGCTGCCTGCCGGATTGAAAAGCTCCAGCTTTGCGAAGATCTTTGCTCCGGTCTGCTCCTCAGCCTCGATCTTTGTTACTTCAAGAAGGGGGGTGCGTCCTACGAGGTCGGTTATTGTCTGATAAACTTTCATGGTTGTTCTCCTTTACTGTTACAATATATTTCCGACAGGCATCTTTCCTAATCACTAGATTACCTATCAACTTGATAGGATTATAGCATATTTTTTAGGATATGTCAAGGGGTTTGAGAAATTTTTTGAAAATTTTTTTCTCCCCTCTCTCTTTATATGGAATAAATACCCGTTTATAAAGATGACAAGTCTGCAAATAATAACTCTGTGCAGTCAGAAGCTGAGGAAACGCTCTCGATCACCTCGCGCTTCATCAGCTTCCGGTCTGCATACCTGAAGATATACGATAAAGAAAGGGATACTGATATGAGAAAGCTATTAAGTCTTGCAGCAGCCCTCGCGGCGGCGGGAGCGCTCAGCGTCGGCGCTTCGGCTAACGGCGGAGTAGTCGGCGGCGTGGTACGCGCGGGCGAGGACGTCGTAAACGGCGTAGTGGACGCAGGCGAGGATATCGTAAACGGCGTGACCGGAACAGCAAACGGTGCGAACGGTGCGGCGGGTACAACAGGCGAAGCAGGCACAAACGGAGCCGCAGGCGGCACGAACGGCGCCACCGGCGCAGGAACAACCAACGGCACGAACGGCACTAATGGTACAACAGGCACAGCGGGCGCGACCGGAACCAACGGCACCAACGCGGCGAACGGTGCAAACGGAACCACCACAGCTCCAGGGAACCCGAACACAGGCGTTCCGTTCAGCATGGCGGCGGTAGGCGCGGCTGCGCTGGGTCTTGCCGGAGTGACTCTTTCCTGCCGGAGAGACGGCTGATTTTAAGTCAATTAAGTAATTCTAAATGCACTTTCGTGAATGCGAAGGTGCATTTTATTATTAAGGTAAAAATATTATTGCTTTTCACTAAATTTTTCTGTAATTTGTGTTTAAAATGACAGTTGCTTTTTTTTGAAGTTTATTGTAAAATATAAAGGAGGATTTAGTGTTTGCTATCCGCTCAAAAATATCTAGGAGGATTTTTTCTTATGAAGTTAAGAAATGTTATCGCTGCTGCTTCTGCTGTCGTAGTTGCTGCAGCAAGCACAATCACATCATTCGCAGCATCTCCATTCAAGGGCAGCATCAACAGCGCAGGTATGTTCGCATGCCTTCTGTCTGATGATGTTAATGTTCCTATGTTCACATCCTATGATCAGATTTCCGACCTTTGCGGTTTCACTCTGAACATCAAGGCTGTTGATAAGAGAGCTATCGAGTCCGCAGTTGCTGAGGGCGCATGGATCTCCGGTGATATGGGCTTCAACTCCCAGTCCACTGGCTGGAAGCAGTACGGTTGGGGCATCGAAGGCTCTTCCGCAAACGACAAGCCCTATCAGTTCAAGGCTGGCGCTAAGAGAGGCGAGTACTCTGTAACTTACATGCAGGATACACCTATCTTCGCTTCCACTGATACATATGCTCAGATCTGGCTCCAGAACTATTCTGATGCTTATGAGTTCGAGATCGTTGACTTCACTCTTCTGAACTCCAAGGGCGAGGACATCACAAAGGCTGTTGCTGAGACTACAGCTCCCGCTGAGACCACTGCTGCTCCCGAGGAGACCAAGGCTCCCGAGGAGACAACCGCTCCTGCTGAGGAGACCGTTGAGGTTTCCATCGACACAGCTGAGGTTGAGACCTTCGAGGTAGAGACCGCTGAGGTTGAGACTGCTGAAGTTGATACCGCTGAGGTAGCTATCACTGAGGCTGCTACCGCTGAGGCTGCTACCGCTGAGGCTGCTACCGCTGAGGCTCCTGCTGACAACGCTGCTGACGCTAACAAGGGCAACCCTGAAACTGGCGTTGCTGGCGTAGCTGTTGCTGCCGGCGTAGTTGCTCTGGCTGGCGCTGCTGTTGTAGCTTCCCGCAAGAGAAAGTAATCAACAATAAGTGACAGATAGTACAAACACTAACCGCACCCCCGGACGAAAGTCCGGGGGTGTTTTTATTGTGTTTCGGAATTTATCCAGGTTTATTCCGAGATAGTTACACTGTCCGGAGATTCAGCGCGGCAGAGGCTGTGCGGTTCGGAGCAGGCGGGACTGTACGAGCCGAAGATGTCAGCAGTACTCCGCGGGAGCTTACTGCATAAAAAACAGCCCCTCGGAGAGGAGCCGTTCAGTACGCCGCACTGGTTCGGGATAATCCCAGCCGCAGCGGAAAGATTCACTTAACGAGGAGCTTCTCGAGCGGCTTCCGCACGAGCTTGTTCCAGAACTTGACGACGAATCCGGTGAGCACCGCCGCAATTATCGTACTGATAGCAACTCCCAGCGCCGAAATAAACAGGCTGATTATGAACAGCGCGTACCGTTTGGCAAGCTCTTTTACCGGGATAAGGGGTTTTCTCTCTTCCATTTGTTCTCCTTTTTCAACTTTTCCACAAAAAAACCTGCGTTTTCGCAGGCGCATTATTTATTTTAGCTGTGGAAATCCAATTACTATTTAACATATCTATTATACCACTTCTGATATAAGCAATCAAGCCCCCGATTTACTGAATCAGGGGCCGTTGCTATGCGTTTTTTTGTAATTTCCGATTCCTGAAGATTACAGAACTCTCGCGAGAAAGTCGCGCAGGCGCGGGTTCTTCGGGTCTGTGAAGATCTCCTGGGGAGTTCCCTGCTCCTGGATTTTGCCGTCTGCCATGAACAGCACGCGGCTTGCTACTTCCCTTGCGAAGCCCATCTCGTGGGTGACTACTATCATAGTCATGCCGCCCTCTGCGAGCTTCTTCATCAGCTCCAGCACCTCGCCGACCATCTCCGGGTCAAGCGCGGATGTAGGCTCGTCGAACAGGATAACGTCAGGGTTCATCGCCAGCGTGCGCGCTATCGCGATACGCTGCTTCTGACCGCCGGAGAGCTGCGCGGGGTACGCGTCAGCCTTGTCGGAAAGCCCTACCATCGCGAGCAGTTCGTCTGCGCGCTTGTCCGCCTGAGCCTGGGTCATTATCTTGTTCTTCACCGGAGCTATCGTGATGTTCCGGCGGATAGTCAGGTGCGGGAACAGGTTGAAATGCTGGAACACCATGCCCATCTTCATGCGGACGGAGTTCAGCTCCCTGCCCTTTGCGTGGGTAATGTCCCTGCCCTCGAACTCGATAACGCCGCTTGTGGGCTGCTCGAGGAGGTTAAGGCAGCGCAGGAACGTACTCTTACCGGAGCCTGACGGCCCGATAACAACTACCTTCTCGCCCTTTTCGATGGTCTCGGTGATGCCGTCAAGGACGACCAGGTCGCCGAAGCTCTTTTTAAGATTACTTACGCTTATCATTCGACAGTCTCCTTTCCAGACGGTTAACAAGTGCGGACAGTCCCACTACCATCAGCAGGTAGATGAGAGCCACAGCGATCAGCGGCAGGAATGCCTCGTAGGTCTGCGAACGGATAGTATCGCCGCCCTTTGTGAGGTCGTTCAGCGCTATGTAGCCGGAAACGGAGGTCTCCTTCAGAAGCACGATGGCCTCGTTGCCGAGCGCGGGGAGGATATTCCTGATCGCCTGCGGGAGGATAATGGAGATCATCGTCCTCGTGTAGCCGAAGCCCAGCGAGGAGCCCGCCTCGAACTGACCGCGGTCAACGGACATGATACCGGAGCGGACGATCTCAGCAACGTAAGCCGCAGAGTTCAGACCGAACGCAATAACCGCAACCAGTATCTTGCTGATGTTCACGGAGCTGAACACAACAAAGTAGATGATAAGAAGCTGTACGACCATAGGCGTACCGCGGACTACCGTCAGGTAAATGCGGCAGATGAAATTCGGTATCTTGAGCCTGCCGGTGAGCTGGTTAGTGGAGCGGATTATCGCAATTACGAATCCGAGCACGATACCTATAACAACCGCCAGAACGGTGATGAGCAGAGTGTTTCCGAGACCCTGCACCAGGTATACCCAGCGATCCTTGTCAAGGAAGGTGCTCTTGAGCTTTTCAACGAAATTCTGGGAGGAAGCGTTTCCGCTCTTGTAAATGATAACCTGGCTCGCCTCGGTGTAGCTGTCGGAGAAGTTGACGTTCTTCAGGCGGTCTTCGGTAACGGTCATGCCGGCTACGCCTACGTCAGCCTTGCCGGAATCAACCGCCGCAATAACGGAATCGAACGCCATATCGTCAATGACAAGCTCCTTGCCGAGGATATCGCATACGGCTCTCATCATGTCAACGTCGAAGCCGACTATCTCGCCCTCTTCCTTCAGCTCGTAGGGCGGGAACTCAGCGTTGGTAGCCATTACCAGCTTGCCGCTGTAAGTGATGCCCTCCGGGCTTTCGTAGGGGTGCTTGCCATACTCGGCGTCAACCAGCCAGTTCTGCTCGATGAGGTTGAGCGTGCCGTTCTCGCGGAGCTGTGAGAGCGCGTCGTTTATCTGCTGGGTCAGCTCGTCGTTGCCCTTCTTTATCGCGCAGGCGTACTTCTCGACTGCAAACGGCTTCGGAGCGATGGAAAGCTCCGGGTTCTTGCTTACAAAGTACTTCGCCGGGGAGGAGTCGATGAGCACTACGTCGACCTTTCCCTGCTTGAGCGCTTCGATGGCATCGGCGCCCTTGTTGTACTTCTCGACTGTCGCGCCCTCTACGCCCTCGGCGTAGGTCATGCCGGTGGTACCCATCTGAACGCCGATGGTCTTGCCGGTGAGGTCGGTGGACATGCCCTTTACAATGATGACCTGGCTCGCCTCGGTGTAACTGTCGGTGAAGTTGACGTTCTTCAGACGGTCCTCGGTGACGGTCATACCGGCTACGCCCACGTCAGCCTTGCCGGAATCCACTGCGGCGATGATGGAATCGAACGCCATGTCGTCGATGACAAGCTCCTTGCCGAGAATGTCGCACACGGCGGTCATCATGTCGACGTCGAAACCGACGATCTTGCCCTCTTCCTTGAACTCATACGGAGCAAACTCGGCGTTAGTAGCCATGACAAGCTTGCCGTCGTATGTGACGTCCTCGGGGCTTTCGTAGGGGTGCTTGCCGTACTCGGCGTCAACGAGCCAGTTCTGCTCGATGAGGGTCAGCGTGCCGTTTTCGCGGAGCTGTGAGAGCGCGTCGTTGATCTGCTGGGTCAGCTCGTCGTTGCCCTTCTTCACCGCGCAGGCGTATTCCTCGACTGCGAACGGATCGTCAAGCGTAACTATGTCGGAGTTTTTGCTTACAAAGTACTTCGCGGGGGAAGCGTCGATAAGTACCGCGTCGATCTTTCCCTGCTTGAGCGCTTCGATGGCGTCGGCGCCCTTGTTGTACTTTTCAACGGTCGCGCCCTCCACGCCCTCGGCGTAGGTCATGCCGGTGGTTCCGATCTGGACGCCTATTTTCTTGCCGACAAGGTCGTCCGCGCATGTGACGGAGCTCTGCTGCGAGGACTGCTCCGCCGCGCAGCCCGTGAACATGCACAGCGTGAGCAGCAGCGCAGAAACCGCCGCTAAAAATTTCTTCATGGTGAGTAACTCTCCTTTTTTCAAAACTATCTATAATTATACATCATCGCGCACGCAATTGCAAGCGTTATTTCAAAAAATGGAGTGAAAAGAAGAGATTTAGTTTAATTCGGAGATGTGGAACACTATAAACTATAATTTAGCGGTGTAGTGTGCTTCCGAAACAGTCCACCGGACTGTTTCGGAGGATATGTACAATTAGATTTTATATGTTGCTTGTGGGGGAAAACTCTTACGTTTCTCAGACAAACTTCGTTTGTCTCCCCGACCCACACCCCTTTAGCGCTTTTTGGACGTTTAACTGCGCGCCGGCGCGCAGAGTAGCCGCACTCCGTGCGGAGTATTCGCGCTGGCGCGCGAAGTGTGAGGGCTTTGCCCTCACGCTCCCACTTCCTTTTGTAAGCAAAAGGAAGCGAAAACCAATTGCTGACGCAGTAGTTTCCATGTAGCGCTAAATTCTAGTTCATGGGTGAGTTCCTCCTGGTTAGCCATTGCTAATATTATAGCATGATAATGGCGTGCTGTCAATAGAGTCAGGTCAGCCGAGGGCGGTGTCGAGGCTCATCATGACGACGAACCCGGCGGCGAAGGCGATTGTGCCGACGTTGGAGTGCGGCTCGCCGGACATTTCGGGGATAAGCTCCTCAACGACGACGTAGACCATGGCGCCGGCGGCGAAGCTCAGCAGGTACGGCAGCACCGGGACTACCAGCCCGGAAAGCAGCACGGTCAGGACGGCGGCGAGGGGTTCCACGGCGCCGGAGAGGGTTCCCAGCAGGAACGCCCTGCCCTTCCCCATTCCGGAGGAGCGCAGCGGCAGGGAGATTATGGCGCCCTCGGGGAAGTTCTGGATAGCAATGCCGAGGGAGAGCGCCAGCGCGGAGGCGGCGGCAATGCTGGCTCCGCCGCTGGCAAGCCCGGCGTAGACCACTCCGACCGCCATTCCCTCGGGGATATTGTGGAGAGTCACGGCGAGGAGGAGCATGGTGTTTTTGCTGAGGGAGCTGCGGCTGCCCTCCGGGGCGTCGGAGTTCATATGCTGGTGCGGGATAACGCGGTCGAGGAACAGCAGGAACAGTATTCCGAGCAGGAATCCCGCCGCCGCTGGAACAAATCCGAGCCGCCCCAGCCCCTCGGACTGCTCCATCGCGGGAATGAGCAGGCTCCATACGGAGGCCGCCGTCATGACCCCCGCCGCGAATCCGGTGAGGCTCCGCTGAACCAGGAAGTGCGGCTGTCTGCGCAGGAAGAATACGCAGGCGGCTCCGGCTGTGGTGCCGATGAAGGGGATAAGTATGCCGTAGATTATCTGGGTCTGCATTCATGCCTTCTTTCTAATTAATTCGGAATTCGGAATTTCGGTGCCGCCTCCGGCGGCGGATTCAAATTACGGGCAGGCTCAGCACCTGCATGTTTTCGCCGAGTGTAGTATATCCGTGAGGTAGTTATAACTAACTAACATACACAAGCATCGGTTAGCTATAACTACCTTAATATTGTACCACTAACTGCGGGATTTGTCAAGCGGTTTGTGATATCCGGGAAGAAATTGGAAGAAATTGATAAATGACTGTGCAGTAAATTGCAGTCCGGGAGGCTCTACAATGGAGGTAAAACAAAGGAGGAAACGCCATGAAAACAGTATTTGAGCTTCTCAACCACGACAACACGATATCGGTGAACCGACGGCTGGCGCATGCGCTGGGGCTGTCGGAGGCGGTGATATACGCGGCTCTGCTGGCGAAGCACGCCTGGTACGAACAGCACGGAAAGCTCTCCGATGGGTGGTTTTATTCCACGGTGGACGACATGGAGGAATCCACGTCGCTGACGAAGTGCCAGCAGTCCCGGTGCGTGAAGCGGCTGGTCAGCGCGGGACTTATCCGGTGCGCGGCGAAGGGTCTCCCGGCGCGGCGGTTCTTTTACATCGTGGACGACCCCCGGCTCCTGGAGGGAATAATCGGCGTCTGCGAGCCGTCCCCGGAAGAAAACGCTCCGGCAGTGCGCAGTGAAACCTCCCCGCAGGAAGTAAGGAAATCCGACGGCTGGCAGGCAGGAATCACGGCGGCAGGCAGTGCGGAATCCTCACAGAAAACCAAAGACAATAAAACAAAAGAAAATAAACCTGAGAACATCAAACCCGACAGCGCGCAGCTGGAAGCGGCACGCTCTAGGATAAACCACGCGGGGCTTTCCAGGAAGTACGGAAGCGGATTCACCGACCTTGCCGCAGAGGTCACGGCGGAGGGCATGGCGGGAGCCTTCACGCTTACGACTGACGGACGGACTTTATCAGCAGAGGAAATTTCTTCTGTTTTTTCGAGGGTGGATTACAGCGCGGTGAGCCACGTTGCGGACTACATATCCGGCAAGAGCGGGATACGGAACCTGAAAGCGTACCTGCGCTCGGCGCTGTACAGGGCTGTCGGGGAGCTTTCCCAGAAGCCCGCTCCCGCAAAGCGCGACTACTCCGAGCCGCTGTGGGACGACGACAGGAGCGCGGCTCTGAACGAGGATATCCTAGGGGAACTGCGCGAGATGTACGGAGCGCCGAAAAGCTCCGGGAAGGACTACAACGAGCCGCTCTGGTAGTTCGCGGAGCTTCTCAGGCGGGGAATATCAGCCCGAGGAACATCACCGCCCCGGCGATATTCCCCTTTGCGGGGAGCTTCGTGGGCGGAGCGGTACAATCAGGAAGTTTTTTGCAACAATCAGGAAGTTTTGCTTGACGGCGAAATGTAATTGTTGTATAATTATTATAAATATATGAGCGGGCGCGGCGGAAGCCGAAAAGCCCGGCACACAAGGAGGAAACAATGAAGCATAGATTATTCAAATGCGGCAGGCTGAGCGGAATGCTCCTGGGAGCCGCGGCGCTTCTGGCGATGGTGCCGCTGATGTCGGTTCCGGCTCTGGCGGAGGAGCCAGGTGCCGCTTACGCAGCGGCCTCAGCGCCGGCGGTGTCAAACTCAGACGGCATGGATTTCACCTCTACGGCGAACTACTGGGAATATTACAATGAGAAAGGCGATAGAAAATTTTTTAGTCCTGACGATGTCGGCTACACTATTACCGCCATGAACTGGAAGTGGTACGGACAGGGCGAGGGCGATATCCAGCCTAATACCCTCGAGATACTGAACGGTTTCGATCTCTATTAATTACGCGATAAAGCTCCCGGCGGGCAGCACCGTGATTTTCCATGCCGACGTCCTGCTTGAATCCAAGGTCAACTGCATATACTCCGAAGGATCAATCACCCTTAAGGGCGTGAGCGAAAACAATGACAGGCACACGCTGACATTCGGCAATGCGGGAATATCCTCCGGATTAGACGTTACAGTCGAGAACCTCAACCTCAAAACCGACCCGGAATCCGTTGAAAGCTACGAACATGCCATTGAAGCGAATAGAAACCTCAGGCTTCAGGAATGCTATTTCTACGCCGGCGACGAATGGAAGGGAAAGAACGTAGTAAACTGCAATACCTACAATATAAGCAGGGACGTTAACATTGATATCCCCGGCTCGTATTTCACTTCCATTTCCGGATCTGGGAACTATATCGCGGATATCGCTTATGTCAGCAACGTTATATTCGACGACGGCAACGAAATCAGAATCGGCGAAATCTACCTAGATATAACCAACACGTTAAGCCCGGCGGACGAATCCGCGCGCATGGAACTCGTCACAAATGCCTTCTGGACGGCGGACTACGGCAAGTATATTTACGAGGAAGCGATATCCGACACCGACAGAGGCATTTACAGTACCCTCGGCGGCAAGACCTATTCGATAGAGCTTTCAGACCTGATGAGCACAGACTTCTTCGAATATGAATGCGCCATCGTTGACGCCGATTCGCTGAACTCAAAAGGTTACACATTCAGTTTAAATAACGGGCCTGACAATCTCTGGTACCTTAGCGTCACCGTACCGAACAAAAATGTGAACTGGAATACAGACGTTTACATTGACATCTCTGACACAGAGTACGAGTTCGGCACCGGGGAGACAAAGAGGCTTCACTTAATTATCGGCGAATCGTTAAAGACCAACAAGCTCGAAATAGTCAACCCAAGCCTTAATGACGCGGACGACCTGCTGAACCATGTCGATATGTCCCTTAAAATCAACAGCAACGGCGATGAATTCCAGTATATTAAAGATTTCGGGGTATACTACCTGATCCCGGAGGGGTGTGAGTTCAAGCTGTCCCTCCTGCCGAAAAACTGCGAGCTGACATACGTAGCTTACGGGGATTCGGATACGGACTGCGAACCGATAGGCCCCTCTGTTGACGCGCTCTATACTAACATTCTGGAAAGCGACAAGGGCGTGTATATCTGGTATTCCGAGTCAGACGAGAAGCAGTACAGCACTCTGAGTATCTCGGACGAGCTTATCAGCGCCGTGAAGGCGGGAAAGATCAACAGCGTTATCGCCTATGACGACGTGAGCGACAAGGCATGGAGCCTTGACAGCGCAATAAATGAATTCCCGACCAGATTCCTGAACGGCAGATCAATAGAAATAACGATCTCCGCCGAGGATTACGGCGTAAGCGACATCTGCGGAAAAGAGCCGCGCTACAGCTCCGAACAAGAAATGAATTTCTATAAGCTGGACTATCTCACTGTTAACGGAGATACTGTTATAACAGCTCCGGTGCGCGAGCTGTGCAAGTTCGCCGCATTTTCGATCAACGGTCCTCAGCCCACAATAAAGGGCGACAGAGACCCATCCGGTATGGGCTACCTCGGCGTGGAGTACACGATAACCGTTCCGTACTCCGAAGGGAAGCTCCTTGTCGGCGCTGACTTCAACGGCACGCCTATAGAGCCGTACACGGCGGACGATAATGGCTGGAACTACAAGATTACCACGATCAGCGGAGCAGAAAACAAGTTCGTGTTCACATACACCGACGTTGCAGTCCTCAGGATCCCCAAGCCGGAGAACGGCAAGGTGGAGTTCACCGGAACTTTGGACGGCGGCAGGGACGTTAACACCCTGGAAGACGGCACCAGCGTCTACACACTGGCGACAAACGACACGGTGACGCTCAAGTTTGTTCCCGACGACGGATACAAGTTCGTATCCGCGGCGCAGGACGGCTCTGAGCTGAAGGTCGGCTCTGACGGCACCTGTGTTATAACAATGAATCACCTCGCTGACTGGACCATCACGGCGAAGTTCGAGAAGAAGTCCGAAGATTCTACAGGCGGCTCCACCGGAGGTTCTACAGGCGGCTCCACAGGCGGAAACCGCAGACCCTCCTCCGGCTCTGACAAGACGGCGGAGAGCACTCCCGCGATGGACGGCAAGGCGATGAGCTGGAACGACATCGGAAGTTACCTCGGCAAGCTTCCGGAAAACAGCTCCATGAAGATCTCGCTGAACGGCAAGACCACCCTGCCCGAAGCGGTTATCAGCGCGATAAAGGAAAGAAAGCTCACTGTTGAGTTCGTATACGACAGCGTTAAGAGCTGGGTAGTACACGGCGACAAGATCGGCACAGTTTCTGCGGCTGAGCTTGTGTCTTACCCGGGCAACGCTGACTCCAGCGCTCTTCGCGGCGTGTTCGGAGTTGACCTTAAGGTCGGCGGCACGAAGATTCCGGCGGAGCTGAAGCTCGCGTTCCGCAAAGGATTCGCGGGTCAGTTCGCGAACGTATACAAGCTGAACGGCGGCGTTCTGGAATTCCAGCGCTGCGTAAAGGTAGGCGCGGACGCCACTGCGGTGATCCCCGGCGCTGACACGGCTGGCGAGTACGTTGTTATGGTTTGCGAATTCAGCGACGTTCCCGGCGACGCCGATAACGACGGCGTACTCAGCGCCCTCGACGCCTCCGCAGTACTCAAGGAGGCGGTAGGCATGGCAAAGTCCGCGAACGCGGCTGTGTGCGACTTTAACGGCGACGGAGAAGTCAACGCGCTGGACGCGGCGGCAGTGCTGAAGGCGGTCGTAGGAGTAAGGTAATTCGTATCGCGAGATAAATTACGGGCAGGCGCTAAGCCTGCCCGTTTTTTGTTAAACTATAATTTAGATGTGTAATGTTCTTTCGAAACAGTCCACCGGACTGTTTCGGAGGACAGGCTCAACAAAGACAATGTGTTGCTTGTGGGGGAAAACTCTTGTTTTCCCCCACACCCCTTTAGCGCTTTTTGGACGTTTTGACTGCGCGCCGGCGCGCAGAGTAGCCGTGCTCCGCACGGAGTATCCGCACTTCGTGCGGAGGTTTCGCCTGACGGCGACGAGGGCGCTGCCCTCGACTCGCAAGGGGGACGCGTCCCCCTTGACTCCCGATTTGGGATTGCAGTAAGCGGAACACTCGCCGCTAAATTCTAGTTTATCGCCACCCCACTCCCCATAATCCACCACAAAAAAAGCCCCCCCGGTCACCCGAGGGGAGCTTCTATGCACTTAAAGAGCAGAAATTACTTGAGCTCTGCGAAGTACTTGATGGTTCTAACCATCTGAGAGGTGTAGGAGTTCTCGTTATCATACCAAGAAACAACCTGAACCTCATAGAGATCGTCAGCGATCTTAGCTACCATTGTCTGTGTAGCGTCGAACAGGGAACCGAATCTCATACCGATAACATCGGAAGAAACGATCTGATCCTCGTTGTAGCCGAAGGACTCGGAAGCAGCAGCCTTCATAGCAGCGTTGATGCCTTCCTTGGTAACATCTGCGCCCTTAACAACAGCGGTAAGGATAGTGGTGGAACCTGTGGGAACAGGAACACGCTGTGCAGAACCGATGAGCTTGCCGTTGAGCTCGGGGATAACCAGACCGATTGCCTTAGCAGCACCGGTGGAGTTCGGAACGATGTTAGCTGCGCCAGCTCTTGCTCTTCTCAGGTCGCCCTTTCTGTGAGGACCATCGAGGATCATCTGGTCGCCGGTGTAAGCGTGGATCGTGCTCATGATACCGGACTGGATAGGAGCATAATCGTTCAGTGCCTTAGCCATAGGAGCGAGGCAGTTAGTGGTGCAGGAAGCAGCGGAAATGATCTTGTCGTCAGCGGACAGGGTCTTCTCGTTAACGGAGAAAACGATGGTCTTGAGGTCGTTGCCTGCCGGAGCAGAGATAACTACCTTCTTAGCGCCTGCGTCGATGTGTGCCTGGGACTTGTCCTTGGAGCAGTAGAAACCTGTGCACTCGAGAACAACGTCAACGCCGATCTTGCCCCAAGGAAGATCCTTAGCGTCCTTCTCAGCGTAGATGGTCAGGGTCTTGCCGTCAACAGTGATGGTACCCTTCTCATCATCAGCGGTAACGGTGTGAAGATTCTCACCGATCTTGCCGCAGTAGCCGCCCTGAGCGGTATCGTACTTGAGGAGCTGAGCAAGCATAGAGGGCTTGGTCAGGTCGTTGATAGCTACTACATCGTAGCCCTTAGCGCCGAACATCTGTCTGAATGCGAGGCGTCCGATACGGCCAAAGCCGTTAATTGCAACTTTAACATCTGCCATTGGAATATTCCTCCTGAGAAATAATTATTTGCTCCGACTGGCGAAGCAGCAGACACACCCAGACGGGTATATCATTACATATTTATTATACTAAAAATCTGTAATTTTATCAAGATGTTTGAGGAAAATAAATTGCAGACTTTCTTAAAAAAATGCCAAGTTTTTTTGTGCATTTTGCCGAAACAGCGAACCTCGTCACCCGCAAAAACGTTCAATCGGAGCCGTGGAACTTCTTCACGAACCATATCGAGTTCATATCCGCCACGGAGAATTCCCGGTGGTTCAGGTACTCCAGGCAGCCCGCTGGAGTGGTGAACTCGAACCGCAGCTTGTAGGAGTACAGCGCCTGCACGTCGTAGCCGAGCGCCTTGTTGAGCTTGTTGCTGCCATACTTCCCGTCGCCGAGGAGCGGATGCCCCACATGCGCGAAATGCGCGCGTATCTGGTGAGTCCGCCCGGTCAGCAGGTCGACCTCCAGCAGCGAGTTCCCGCCCCGGGTCTCGAGCACGCGGTACTTCGTGAGTATCGTGCGGTTCTGCGGGGTCTTGCGGTCGGAGACGATCACGCGGTTCTCGTCTGACAGCTTCTCGAGGTAGGCGGTCAGCGTGTCGGCGCGCTTCGGAAGCTCCCCCTGCACAACGCAGAGGTACAGCTTGACAAGCTCCCTGTCGCGTATTTTCTGGTTGAGCACCCGCAGCGATTCCGCGTTCTTCGCGGCTATGACTATCCCGCCGGTGTTGCGGTCGATACGGTTGCACAGCGCCGGAACAAAGCTCTGCTCGCTCTCCGGGTCGTACTCCCCCTGCTTCCAGAGGCAGCATTTTATGCGGTTTATCAGCGTGTCGGAGGTGTTGTCGTTGTCCTCGTGTACCACCATTCCGACCGGCTTGTCGCACAGAAGTATATTTTCGTCCTCGTATATCACGTCTATCTCCGGCGGGACCTCCCGGAAATCCGCGGTCTTTTCCCTGCCTCCGGTGTCAAGCAGCTCGTCGCTCAGGTAAAACCGGAACACGTCCCCCTCGCTGAGCTTCACGTTCGGTTCTGTTCTGGCTCCGTTGATCTTTATCCGCTTCTTTCGCATCAGCTTGCAGATAAGCGGCAGCGACAGGTTCGGGTAGGCTTTGGTGAGGAATCTGTCGGCGCGCTGCCCGGCGTCGTTTTTGGTTACTGTTATCTCGGTCATAATTTCCCCTCAGTGAATTGATGTTTCTATTATACCCCCTCCGACCCGGCTTGTCAAGCGAACCGGAAATAAAAACGGCGGCTCATCGGAACCGCCGTGATTCATTTAAACTAGAGGCTTCCCGCAGAACGGGCAGAACTTCGCGCCGGGCTTCACTGCGTTTCCGCAGTATGTACAGAACGCGGAAGCGGAGTTCGCTTTCGGCTGAGCGGGAACGGGCTGGGGCGCGGGTGCGGGAATCGGTGTGGGAGCGGGCACAGGCTCGGGAATCGGCATAGGAGCGGGCGCTGGCTCGGGAACCGGCATAGGAGCAGGCACAGGCTCGGGAATCGGTGTGGGAGCAGGCACAGGCTCGGGAATCGGCGCGGGAGCGGGCACAGGCTCGGGAACCGGCATAGGAGCGGGCACAGGCTCGGGAACAGGCATAGGAGCAGGCGCAGGCTCAACAGGAGTCGGAACCGCGTTCACAGGCTGAACCGGAACCGGCTGAACAGGCTGAACAGGCTGAACGCTCTGAACAGGCTGCGCTGCCTGGGCATTCGGCTGATACTGTGGGTGCTGAGTCTGCTGGGGCTGCTGATAAGGAATAGTCGGCAGCTTCGGCTCAAATGCGGACTGGCTGTCCTTCGGCTCGTCTGCGGTGTTGTTGTCGGTATCGATCCCTGCGTTCTTTCTCACCGCGAGAACGGTCTCAAACAGAATGCGCAGAACGACGTTTCCAACGATGACGTACTTGAATATAGCGCCGAATCCGTCGATGGTGGTGATGCACTTCGCAATGCCTATAAACACAAGGAACGCCGCCAGGGAGTAGTAGGTTATCTTCACGATGCAAAGCGGCAGGAAGCGCTGACCGTTCGCGTACTGCATGAATCTGCCCGCGGACGGATCCTTCGCCTTCGGGCCGAAAACCTTCCAGTAAAGCAGGATCCCCGCCGCGACTGAAATAACAAGTCCCAGTATAGTAAGCAGGAGATTCGCGATCATGCCGCCGCTCAGGGCTGCGTAGATATCAAACATAGCGTGTACCTCGTTTCATTTGATTTTTCGGCGTGTGCCGTAATAGAATTATAACATAATTATACGACAAATGCAACAATATTTGTTATATTTTTTCAGAAATATCAAACGGAGTGGTCTGGTAAACGAAGTAGTTCAGCCAGTTGGTGTAGATGAGCGTGGAATGCGCCCTCCACTTGAGCACAGGCTGCTTCGCGGGGTCGTCGTCCGGGAAGTAGTGAGCGGGAATCTTCGGGTTCAGCCCCTTTTCAAGGTCGCGCTTGTACTCCAGAGCCAGGGTGTCCGCGTCGTACTCGGAATGCCCTGTTATGAAGAACTGGCGGCTGTCCTCGCTGCAAACAGCATACACGCCCGCCTCGTCGGAAACCGCCATCACCTTGAGCTGCGGCACCTTCTCGATGTCCTCGCGGCGAACCTCGGTATGGCGTGAATGCGGCGCCCAGAACTCGCTGTCGAACCCTCGGAACAGTCTTGATTTCGGTGTGAGCAGAGTGTGCCTGAACACGCCGGAGAGCTTCTCCGGGAGCGGGTACTTCGGAATGCCGTAGTGGTAGTACAGCGCCGCCTGAGCCGCCCAGCAGATGTGGAACGTGGAATGCACATGCGTTTTCGTCCAGTCCATTATTTTGCAAATCTCCTCCCAGTAGTCGACCTCCTCAAACGGAAGGTGCTCCACCGGAGCGCCGGTGATTATGAACCCGTCAAAGTTCATGTCCTTTATCTCGTCGAAGGTCTTGTAGAAGTTCAGCAGGTGCTCATGTGAGGTGTTCTTGCTGGTGTAGGTTGAGGTCTGCACGAGAGTCACCTCGATTTGCAGCGGAGTATTAGACAGGCTGCGGAGTATCTGCGTTTCAGTCGCGACCTTGGTCGGCATGAGGTTCAGTATGCCTATCTTCAGCGGACGTATGTCCTGGTGGAGCGCGCGGTGCTCCGTCATGATGAATATATGCTCGTTTTCAAGTATCGACTGCGCGGGCAGTCCGTCGGCTATTTTTACTGGCATTTTTTATTCCTTTCCCATTGCGTATCCTTTGATACAGCCGTATGATACAACCGTAGAACGCGGCATTTTTTATAATATGAATCTATTATAGCTCAACGCGCTGTTTTTGTCAAGTTTGCGCCGCACCCGCTGAATAGTACGGAAAACCCCGGGAAGCCGAGCCTCCCGGGGTCTGCATCATTCGATGTTCTGAATCTGCTCGCGTATCTTTTCTATCTCGCTCTTCTGGTCGACAACTATGCGCGTTACCTCGATGTCCTGCACCTTGGAGCCTATGGTGTTGGTCTCGCGGTTCATCTCCTGCACCAGGAAGTCAAGCTTCCTGCCCACAGGCTCGCCGGATTCCAGCATTGTGCGGAACTGCGCGATGTGGCTGCGCAGGCGTACCGTTTCCTCGTCCACGGCGGTCTTTTCGGAGAATATCCCCGCCTCCATGAGTATGCGGTTTTCGTCGATGTTCGTGGAGCTCAGCACCTCGCACATCTTGTCGTAGAGCCGACTGCGGTAGTCCTCCACCACCTGCGGGGAGCGCGTTTCTACTACGCCGACCCACTCCTCGATTTTATCCAGGCGCGACATTACGTCCCGCTTCATGCGCTCGCCCTCGGCTTCACGCATCGCGATGAAGTGCTCCAGTGCCTCCTCCGCCGCCGACTTCACGTCAGCCCAGAGCTGCTCCTCGTCGGTCTCGGTCTTTACTACGGTGAACGCGTCCGGGATACGCAGGATATCCGACAGCGAAAGGCCGTCGTTCAGCGAATACTCCTCCTTAACGGAGCGCAGCGCGTCAACGTATTCCTTTACTATTTCCTTATTTATAGTTATCTTCTCGTCCGCGGCCTCAACGTTGTTCACCAGCACGGATATCTCCACCTTGCCGCGGTTTATCCTGCCCTGGAGCAGGCTCTTGAGCTTCTCCTCAATGTAGCCCAGGCTGCGCGGGAGCCGCGAGCTGAACTCGTAATACCGATGATTCACCGCGCGTATCTCTACGGTGATATCTCTGCCGTTAAGTACCTGATGACCTCTGCCGAAGCCTGTCATGCTCTTTATCATGTTACTGTCCTTTCGACCTGTTGAACCCTACTGCTGTCAGATGTGCGCCAGACCCTTGTCCAGCATGTACTGCGCCGCGTGCATGATGCCCGCCTTTCCCGTCGGGAACGTAAGCCCGCCCTGGAGCCACACTGCAAAAGGCTCACGCAGCGGAGCGTCCGCTGAAAGCTCGATGGAAGCGCCCATCGTAAAGGCTCCAGCCGCCATTATGACCTGGCTGTCGTAGCCCGGCATGTCCCACGGCTCCGGGGAAGCGAAGCTGTCCACCGGGGAGCCTGCCTGAATTCCCTGGCAGAACGCGATAAGCTGCTTCTCGCCGCCGAGCTTCAGCGCCTCGATGATGTCGGTGCGCTTCTCGCTGTACTTCGGGAACGCCTCGAAGCCGAGAAGCTCCGCCAGAGCCGCCGCAAACGCCGCAGTCTTGAGCGCCGCGCAGACCGCTTCCGGCGCGTGGAATATTCCAAGGTACATTCCGCGGAGCTGATTCAGGCTCGCGCCGACCTCCTTGCCAGTGCCGGGAGTGGTCAGCCTGAACGCGCACAGCTCCACGAGGTCTGCCCTGCCCGCGATGTAGCCGCCGGTCTCCGCGATTCCGCCGCCGAGATTCTTGATAAGGCTGCCCGCGATGAGGTCGGCGCCGACTGAAACCGGCTCCTTTTCCTCGACCAGCTCGCCGTAGCAGTTGTCGGTGAATATCACGCAGTCCGGATTAACGCTGCGGACTGCCTCGCATATCTTCGCGATGACCTCAATGCTCAGCGACGGGCGCAGGGAATATCCCCTGGAGCGCTGGATATAAGCCATCCTGCAGGTTCCCGCGCGGCGCTTTATGCCGTCGTAGTCCGGGGTGCCGTCCGGCAGGAGGTCTACCTTGCCGAACTTCACGCCGAAATCCTTTAGTGAACCTATCCCATCGCCGGAAATTACGCCCTGCATGGTGTCGTAGGGGTCGCCGGTGACGGAAAGCAGCTCGTCCCCGGGGCGTAGGATACCGAACAGCGCGGTGGTTATCGCGTGGGTGCCGTTCACGAAATTGTGGCGCACCAGGGCGTCCTCGGCGCCGAGTATCTGCGCAAAGACCGCGTCCAGCTTGTCCCTGCCGTCGTCGCCGTAGCCGTAGCCGTTAGTCCCCTTCATGTGGATATCGCTTATCCTGTTGTCGATGAACGCCTTTAAAACGCGCTCGCCGTTGTATTCCGCCATGCGGTCGAACTCGGCAAACTGCGGAGCGCACAGCTCCATTGCCTTTTTTCCTGCTTCCACCAGTTCCGGTGAATAATCGAAGAATGCCATTTTATCTATCCTTTCAAGCCCGGGAGCCTTCCCGGAATTCAATTAACGCATACATATTCATTTTACACTTTTTTAGGGGTTATGTCAACACCTAAATGTGAAAAATTCAGAAATTCTGACGCTCTGAAATAAGGATTGACTTTTTCAGGAAAAGCAGGTATAATAGAAAGACCAAAGGAGGGTGCTATATGAAAAAGAGAATCGCGATACTATCTGCGCTGCTTCTGATGACAGGCTGCACTGGGAACGTCACATCGCCAGGGAGCCAGCCGAGCCAGTCCAGCCAAACCAGCCAAACCAGCCAGTCCGAGCAGTCCGGAACTGCGCCGAAGGAGTCCACGCCGGAAAGCTCCGCACAGGCGGAAGCCACCGCCGAACCGCCAAGCACCGAGCCTGTAAATACCGCGGAGCCTCCGGAAACCATGCCGACCGGGGAGCTTCCCGGAACCGGAACGGCTGAGAGCCTTCCGGTAAAGGCGCAGTACCTTGAGGACGTGCCGGAGCTTGGTGAGCACGACACGTTCATTCAGACCGACGGAACCGAGGTCAGCGAATCAGCCGTAAAGGTGGTATTCTCCGCAGAAAGCACGGTCAGCGACTTCAAGCTGCTGTCGATAGCAATGCAGGACATCGACGAGAACGGGATCTTCACGTTCTCCGCCGAGGAGCTGTACTCGCAGCCCGAGCTTACGCCGGAGCGCCCGCTGGAAGCGGATCTGGTTTTCCTGGGAGATATCCCGAACAACGGAATATCCTTCACCGACGCCGATGGGAACGTAAAGTACTTCTCCGTGGATATGAGCGGCATGGACGGTTCCCTGATACTCTGGGAGATAACCGTAATATGAAAAAATCCCGCAGCCATACGGCTGCGGGATCTTAATTTGTTGAACTATCAGAGGTTGGCAGAGGCGTCAGAATCACGCAGCGTGAAGTTCCCTATAAGGCCCTTCATCGTTGCAGCCTGCGCCGAAAGCTCCTCGGAAGCCGCAGCGGATTCCTCCGCAGTCGCGGAGTTCGTCTGGACTACGTTGGAGATCTGATCGATTCCTATAGAAATCTGCTTGATGGAATCCGCAGCCTCCTTTGTGGAATCGGAGATCTTGTTGTTGATCTCCTCGACCTTTGCAGAGGATTCTACAACCGCCGTCATCATCTCGGCTGCTTCGTTCACGATGGCGCTGCCGTTCTCAATTGCGGAAACGGTGCCTTCGATCATGTTCGTGGTGTTCTGTGCAGCCTCGCCGGACTTGGCGGCAAGGTTGCGCACCTCGTCAGCCACGACCGCGAAGCCCTTTCCGGCTTCACCCGCACGTGCGGCTTCTATCGCCGCGTTCAGCGCGAGTATATTCGTCTGGAACGCGATGTCCTCGATGGTCTTGATAATGTTCTTGGTCTCTGCGGAGGAATTCTTGATCTCCTCCATTGCGCTGATGAGGTTCTCCATCTTCGCAGAGGTGTCGCCGAGCTTCTCGGCGGCTTCCTTTGTGCATTTGCTTGCAGCTTCTGCGTCCTTGGAATTTTCGTGTATCATTTCGGATACCACGTTGATGGTCGCAGCCAGCTCCTCAACGGAGGAAGCCTGTTCGGTAGCGCCCTGTGACAGCGCCTGCGCGCCTGAGGAAACCTGTTCGGAGCCTGCCGCAACCTGGTCGGCGGCGGTGCTTATCTCGGACATGGTTGCGCTGAGCTTGTGGTTGATGTCGCGGACATAATGGAGCAGCTTCTGGCAGTCGCCGACATAGAACTTTTCATTCTCAGCAGTATGTACGTTCAGGTTGCCGGTGGACATTGACTCGAGAATGCGCCCGATATCGCTGATAATGTTGTTGAGGTTGCTGACGACCGTCTTTGTCGCCTCGGAGAGACGTCCGGTCTCGTCCTTGGAATGAATCTCAGGAACCTGGCTTGTGAGGTCGCCCACGGCGAGCTTCTCGATACGCTCGGTGCATACTTTTACGGAGGAACCTATCTTCTTGCCGAGGCAAACTGAGATGAACGCTGAAACGACGCATGCAACAATAAGAAGGATCACGGTCATCACAATAGCGCGGGATGTAGAGTCCATAAAGTCGCCGGTGGGAGCGTAAACTGCAAGCGACCAGCCGTTTAAATCCGGGATCGGGGCATAGGAAAGGAACTTGCTTACGCCGTTCAGCGTGTACCGCGCAATGCCGGATTCGCCTGCACGCATGCTCTCGTGCGCCTTTACAAGCGTCTTGTATCCGGCCTGACCGGAGGTGTCCGCAGCCGCGAGCTGTTCGATGTTCTCGCCGCGCTTTACAAGATCGCTGTCGGGGTCGGCGATGGTGTTGCCGTCCTTGTCGATTATGTAGGCTCCGCAGTTTTCGCTGAGCTTTATACTTCTCACGATGTCGTTGAGAAATTCGGAATCAGGAACGATGATAACGCAGCCCGCTGTTTCGCCGCCGGAAATGCCGTTTTTCCAGATAGGAGCCGCGATTATGATCATCAGTTCGCCGGTCAGTCTGGAAACGGTAGGAGTGGTTACGGTGACATTTCCTTTCATCGCGTTCTGGAAGTACTCGCGGTCGGAATAGTTGTTGCCGTCGAGGCAGTCCCCGTTAGACTTGATGATGTTGCAGCTCTGCAGTTTGTGATTCTCGATGGTCTGCTGAACTATTTCGCTGAGTTCGCTGTCGGTGGTCGACGAGTCTGAGATCCGGGGCATTGCGCCAAGCTCCCTTGCAATGTTGGCATAGGAACGCACCTCCCAGTATACGCGCTCCGCCGCGACCTGCGCCGAAGCGGTCATGCTGCTGTATACCAGATTTACGGTACTGTTGTAGATCATGATGCAGGCAAATCCGCCAAGCGTGAACAGCGAAATTGCGACTGTAAGGATACAGCTTACCAGTATCCTCATACCGATAGATTTCATAGAAAACCCTCCCTGTTATTTTGCTGCGCCGCGCAGGTGTCATTCGGATCATACGGCGCTGCATATCACACCGCGAGCCGAACATTTGAACATTTATAGAAAATGCTCTGCCGTGACGTAATTTTCTTTTTTTAATATAATACCACAAAAATCATGGTAAATCAAGCGGATTTTCACACATTTTTCGACAATCTGGCGATTTTTGTAGATACTATATAAAAGCCGGGGCTGCATAGAGGTTCACATTATACAAACACGAACTGCACCAGCAGCATGTAGATAACCGTCCCGGCGGCGATGGACAGCAGCATGCTGCGCTTCCACAGGTGAATTCCGACCGTGGCGGCTCCTGCGATAAGCTCAGGAAGACCCCAGCTATACTCCGTCACGGAAACGCTGCGCAGGCAGTAGACGATGAGCATTCCGAAAATTGCGCCGGGGAGCACCTTCCCGAGGTACTGTATGTATTTCGGCGCAGGCTTGTCCTGCCGGAACACCAGGAACGGCAGGAAACGCATTGCCATCGTCCCGAGGGTGCACATCGCGATGGTGATTATCTGTTCGGCGATGGTCACTTTTCCTCACCTGCCTTCCGCCCGACGGGCTTCCTGAACGCGGTGAGAAGCAGCAGTATGCATATCATCGCGGGTATCATGAAGTTATCCTTGCCGAATATCAGCAGGCAGGCAGCGCTGCTCGCCAGACCCGCCCATTCGCTGAAATGGTGCTTCTCCTTGAGCCACTGCTCCAGGAATATCACGATGAACATTGCTGTCATCACGAAATCCAGACCCTTCGTGTCGAAGGTGATGAGATTCCCGAGCAGACCTCCCAGTGTGGCTCCGCCGACCCAGTAGAGCTGGTTGAGCAGCGTTACGAAGAAGTAGAACCAGCCGCGGTCGCAGTCCTCGGGGATCTCAGCGGTGCAGTTTATGCTGAACGTTTCGTCGCACATGCCGTAGATGAGGTAGAATTTCTTCCAGCCCATGTCCTTGAACTTGTCCAGCATGGAAATTCCGTAGAACAGGTGCCGCGCCTGTATCATCAGCGACACCATCAGCACCTGGAGCGGCGCGAACGGCGAAAGCAGCATCTGCGCCGCGAGGAACTCCAGACTGCCGCCGAAAATCACCGCCGCCATTATCATCGGGTAAACAAAGCTGAACCCGGAAACGTTCATGTAGATACCGTAAGCCATTCCTAGAAACAGGAACCCCGCAAGTATCGGTATAGTGCAGGGAAACGCCGCCCTGAACGACCTCGTTATAATACCCTTGTTATTTTCCATGTCGTGTAATGCCTCCATTCCGAACAGCTATGTATTATATCATATTACTGGGTATTTTGCAAGAGAAGATAAGGAATTCCCGCCAGTATATGTAAGCATTCCGGGTCGTTTATACCTGTGCGGCGCGGTAAATAGTACTTTACAATCCGCGCAGAATATGTTATAATAAGTTATATTATGTTCGGAAAAGGGGAACCATTTATGAAAAAGCTGACCCGCCTTAAATGTCTATCGAGCCTTATCCTGGCTCTGGCGGCGGCGCTGTCGCTGACGGCATGCTCCGCCGATACGGCTTCCGGGGTATTCCCGGAGCTGTCGCAGATAGTCGGCGAGATAATACAGACCGCAGAGGAAAGCTCCCCGGTAACGCGGGAGTTCTTCCAGACCCAGGAGCCGGAGGAGCAGTCCGCAAAGCCTGAGCGCCCTGACGTTCCGCAGACCCCCGGCGAGGGGCAGGTTGGCTTCCCGCAGACCGATGAGGAGTCCGTACAGCCTGACGCGCCGCCGGAAAGCTCCCCGGTAACGCGGGAGTTCTTCCAGACCCAGGAGCCGGAGGAGCAG
>ERZ1673743.243-NODE-243-length-92926-cov-35.774655_pt1 | contig 92926 bp, 89 predicted proteins | sample MGYA00580197_ERZ1673743 | MGnify/ENA primary metagenome ERZ1673743 (study PRJEB41218, sample SAMN15661795) | gut metagenome | host: Homo sapiens | place: Canada: London | collected 2015-08-20/2019-03-30 | study: EMG produced TPA metagenomics assembly of...
AATATTGGAAACAAAGCATTTGCCGGCTGTACCGCCCTGGAAGGAATGAAATTTAAGGCAAAGATAGCACCAGAGGCAGCAGAGGACGCTTGGAAAGGAGCTGGAACCGAAGATTTCACGATACTAACTCCGAAAAATGCGAGGGATTATTACAACATTGAAAAAATATCCGGAGCGACAGTTCGTCCGGAAACGGATGCAGAACATGAACACGATATGCAGAAATTTGAAGCAAAGGCACCGACATGTACTCAGCCGGGAAATATCGAATATTATATTTGCCGGGACTGTGACAAGGTGTATGCAGATGAGGATGGCAAAGAATGTATTTTGCTCACAGAAACTTATTTGCAGTCATTGGGACATGATTGGGAATCCGATTTCAGAATCGATACCCCTGCGACTGAGGCGACGCAGGGCGAAAAGTCCATTCACTGCCGTCGGTGTGGAGAACGTTCCCGCATCGTAAAATATTCGCTGGAAGATGAAAAGAATAGTTCCAATGACAATAGCAGCAGTGTCGGTAATTCGGAACAGGAGAATCTTTATTATGAAGGTTCCAATGGGAATGAGGACACAGAATATGGTACAAAGATAACGTATTCGTATCTGTTAAAAGGTTCTTTATTTAAGGCAAAAGGACTTCGTTACCGGGTCAATGCCGTCAATGCGAAAAAGGGCATCTTTGATGTCATCTGCATGGGCAGCAACTCAAAGAAGATCAAAAAAATAACAGTGCCAAATTATGTAAAATACAAAGGAATCTATTATCGTGTCACGGGAATCGACAAGAACGCGTTTGCCGGCTGCCGTAAAGTAAAAACGGTAAAGATTCAGAGTATGTATCTCAAGAAAAAGAATATTGGGAAGAATGCTTTTCGTGGAATTCCGAGAAAAGCATCGGTTTATGTGCCGGCCGCAAAAATGAAAAGCTATCGAAAATGGCTGAAAAAAGCAGGATTGTCCTGTATATTAAAGGAAATGCAAAAGCACTAACAAATCCTAATATTGCTGTAGTTGGAACAAGGCATCCATCTGAATGGAGTCAAAAGGTAGAAGAACGATTAGTCAAAAAGATATTAGAACTTTCAGATAGAGTAGTTGTAAGTGGACTTGCATTAGGATGTGATAAGATCGCACATGAAGCAACGGTAGATGAAGGAAAAGCGGGACTATGCATACAGTTGATGCAGCATCCGAATATAAACGAAGACTAAGTTGCTATTATCCACCAAGTATGGAAATGGGTGGATATGCGGGTAATGAGTTTATGGTAAAAACTAAAAAGGCTATAAAGGTGAGTGATACCGAAGATTTGATTAAGTTGTTTTCATTAATGGAAGATGATGATTCGGAAAATCCGATAAAGGAGCCTCATCAGCTCAGTTTTGAAGATTATTTGAAGAATAGCTAAATATGAATACCCCACTCTATAGATTTTAATTAAGAGAAGGGATACCGTCGACTTGAGTGCGAAAGTTGGAGAAAGCCTGTAAATAAAGGATTTCTGGCGGTAAAATTGAAGAGGGAGAAACTCCGCAGGAGGCGCTGAAACGTGAGATTATGGAGGAGCTTGATACAGAGATTAAAGTAGGTGAATTGATCGACACGATAGAACATGATTATCCAGCATTTCACTTTTCCATGGATTGCTTCTGGTCAGAGGTTATTTCGGGAGATTTGGTTCTGAAGGAACACGAAGCCGCAAAGTGGTTGAAACGGGAAGAGCTGAACTCGGTGAAATGGCTGCCGGCGGATGTGACGTTAATTGATCAAATTGCGAAAAGGATTGTTTAAATTACTTGATGATATAATCCCCCCGTTCTCCCTTGATTCGCTGTTTATTAAATGTGAATATAATTCCGCAGACAGAGGAGCTTAGTGAATATAAGCTTGTGGTAGCCCCGATGATGTATATGCTGAAGCCGGAGACAGCTGTACGGTTGAAAGAATATGTCCAAAAAGGCGGACAGCTTCTGGCAACCTATGTGACAGGGTATGTTGATCAGGATCAGCTTTGTTATCTCGGAGGATTTCCGGGAGATGGCTTAAAGGATGTATTTGGCATTATCAGTGAGGAGATTGATACCTTTTATCCGACGGATCGCAATCAGGTAACATTGTGGGATGGAAGCAAAGCTCAGGTGCGGGATTATGCAGAGCTTCTTCGTGTGCAGGAAGATGTCCGAATATTGGGACAATATGATGCGGACTTTTATCAGGGAATGCCGGCGGTGACAGAGCATTCTTATGGAGCGGGAACGGTATATTATGTGGCAGCGCGTATGGAATCACATGCAAACCGGCGTATTCTGGAGCTGCTTGTGTCCCGGAGTGGTTTGGACTTGCCAAAACTTCCGGAAGGAGTAGAATATCATGTAAGAGAAGCCGGGGGCGAGCGATATATATTCCTGCTAAATCTGGAAGAAAAGGAAAAGCAGATAGACGAAATCAATGGAACAGATCTGCTGACACAGAAGCTTTGTGATGGTACCGTAAAGCTGGAACCGTATGGTGTGATGGTGGTAAAAGCAAAACAGGGATAATATAAAGGGGAAATTTGATTTCCCAATAAGGAAAGTATTTAATACCTAATGTATTAAATATAAATGTATCGTCTCAGACGGCAGCTCTGTATTTGGACACAGGGCTGCCGTTTTGTGATTTATTATCTGGAATTTTATGCGGGGGAACAAGCTCCCTTGTGTTGCAAATCTGTGATATGGAAAGGAGAAGGAAAGACCATGAAAATGATCAAGGGAATGGATATTTCTACGCTTTTGGAGGAAGAAGCGTGTGGGGCAAAATATTATGATTTTGGGGAGGAAGCTGATCTTCTGGATATATTGAAGCGGTACGGAGTAAACTCTGTCCGCCTGCGTCTCTGGAATGATCCTTATGATGAACAGGGGAATCCGTATGGTGCGGGAACCAATGATCTGGACAAGACGATCTGTATGGCAAAACGGGCAAAAGCGTCAGGAATGGGATTTTTGCTGGATTATCACTACAGTGATTTCTGGGCAGATCCGGGTAAGCAGATTGTGCCGAAGGCATGGCAGGGATACGGACCGGAGCAGTTGGAAGAGGCAGTGTACGAATATACGGTCAGTACAATGACGGTACTGCGGGAGGCCGGTGTGGCCCCAACCATGGTACAGGTGGGAAACGAGCTCACTAACGGACTTTTGTGGCCGACCGGTCAGAAACCCAATTTCGATCAGCTTGCAAAATATATTAATGCAGGAATCCGTGGTGTCAGAGAGGTGGATGATCAGGTGAAAATTATGATCCATCTGGATAATGGCGGCTTTAATGAAATGTATGTAGAATGGTTTGATCATTTTATGGAGCGTGGGGAGGATTTTGATGTGATCGGTCTTTCCTATTATCCGTTCTGGCATGGAACGCTGGATCAGCTGGAATACAATATGCGGGATTTGGCGAAACGTTATCAGAAAGAGCTGGTGGTAGCGGAGGTATCTATGGGATTTACCATGGAGGATTACCGTGACCGGGAGGGTGATCCGGATAAAAGGTTAAAGGGTATGGCAACAAAACCGGAGCTTGTGGAAAATCTGGAATATCCTATGACTCCTAAGGGGCAGGCAGATTTTATGGAGGATATTATGCACAGGATCAAGTCTGTTCCCGGCGGTCTGGGCTTTTACTACTGGGAGCCGGCATGGATTCCGGTGCCGGGCTGCGGATGGGCCACGGAGGCGGCACTTCGTTATACCGGCGAGGAGGGACCGGGAGGAAATGAATGGGCCAATCAGGCATTGTTTGATTATGATGGAAATTCTTTGCCGGCGCTGCGCAGAATCCGGGATTTCCGGTAGGGAAAATGGAGAGAAAAAATTAGTGTAATTAAGAAGAAGGTACTATTGACATATTTAGTCAAAGAAAAGAATAGAGGGCACAATATGAAGAATATTACAATGGATTATTTACGAAATCATACATTTGAATTGACCGGTCTGGAGGAGCAGACTGTGGCGAAAGAGAAAACGAGTGCGATGTTTTCCCCGCAGCAATTAAGCAGGCTGCCGCGGGGAGACATGGACCGGTTTGATGAACTGAATATCCGTATTAATGATATGATCCGGGAGCTGTTTGATACGAAAGAGCAGTTTAGCCAGAAATGCAATCTGAAATATGAAACGGTCAGAAAATACATACGTGTGCGCAGTGGGAAAACCCTGCCCAAGGAAATGCTTGCAAAGTTTGTGATCGCCTGTGGTCTTTCCCTGGAGGAAGCCGACGAATTATTCGAATTAAGAGATCACGCTCTGCAGCCGGATAAAATTCTATTAGATGCCGTGATCGTACATTGTCTGCAAAATCATTATGATCTTGATGAGTTCTTTGATACATGCAATCAGGTAAATCTGGATATTGAATATAAAATTTAAAAGTTGGGATAAAAAATCCCAATGTGGGGCTTTATGGTTTGGTAAGATGGCATCAACATAAAGAAAGGGGTTGACGCATATGTCAAAGAAAAGATTTACCTGGGAAAATTTCCCGTATGATTTTTTGAAAGCAATCGCTTATGGAAAGGAGACACCGGCAAGGTTACGACCAGGAAATGTGTATGAGGAGAAGGATGTAGAATTTCTGATCCCTCATATCAGTTATATTTGTGGTTATCCGGATGACTATTTTGTAAGAAAATATCGAAAATCCATTGAAGATTATTTTCTCAACGGATCAAATCATTTAATTCAGGTGGTGCGCCGGTTGGAGCGATTGAACTATGGTGGTATCCATCTGGGAGAAAATGATGAAATGCTTTTTGCATTACGTCAGAAACGAATGACACAAACCTTATGTGATGTTTATTTAAGTGAGCTGCGTATGACGGGAAAGGCTGTGTACAATGATGAGGAGAGTGTTTTCCAGCTTCCCAAGACGTTGGATCTGACCGTTGCACAACCGGATACAATTACATTGTATCCTTATCAGGAAAAAGCGGTGGAGGCGATGCATCAGTACTTTTTGAACGAAGATCGTAGTTCTGCTATTTTGTCTATGCCGACAGGAAGTGGAAAAACCAGAACCAGTGTGTACTATCTGCTTCACGATATGATCAGTCAGGGGTATCAGGTGATCTGGCTGTGTCATCGTTCTATGCTGATCGAGCAGGCGGCGGAGCAGTTTTACAAATTTTCCCCTTTGATCAGGGAACAAAATCAATCCATGGAGCAGTTTAAAATGGTTTGTATTTCCGGAAAGCATGCGAGTGTGCGGGCGATGGAACCGGATGATAATCTGATTATTTCCAGTGTGCAGAGTCTGTGTAACAATACCGTATATCTGCCAAATATTCTGGCAGAGAAGGTAATGATCGTTGTAGATGAGGCACATCATACATTGGCACCGTCTTATCGGAGGATTATACGGACGATCCGTGAGAAAAGACCGGGTGCCAAGCTTCTGGGGCTTACGGCGACGCCGGTGCGCCTGACGGAGAAGGCGACAGGGCAGTTGATGAAAATTTTTGATAATAAAATTGTATTTTCCGTGACAATGAGTGATCTGATCGCTGACAAGACCCTGGCAACGCCGCAATATATTCCTGTGGATACCAATATTGATATTGAAACACTGATCGATATTGATGAGCGGAAATATATTGCCAAATGGGGAGAACTGCCGGAATCTCTGGTGATGAAGGTTGCAAAAATAAATGAGAGAAATGATATTATTGTGGACGAATATGTGCGCAATAAGGAAAAATACGGAAAGACAATTATTTTTGCATTAAATGCGATTCATTGTGATTCGTTAAATGAGGCGTTTCGGAAGAAGGGAATCCGAAGTGACTACGTTTACACAATGATCGGCAATGCAGAAAACCAGAGAACCATTGACCGTTTCCGGCATAATGAGGCAGAGGATGGGATTGATGTTTTGATCAACATCAATATATTGACAGAGGGAAGCGATATTCCGGATATTCAGACCGTTTTTCTTACCAGACCAACGACCAGTGACGTACTGTTGATGCAAATGGTCGGCAGGGGAATGCGGGGAGCAGGATGCGGTGGTACAGATACCGTTAATATTGTGGATTTTTGTGATAAGTGGACTAGCATTACAAGCTGGCTGAACCCGCAGTTCCTTTTGGGGATGGAGGATCCGGAGGAGAAGACGTTGAAAAGAAAGCGTTATATTTATGATATGATACCAATGGACGCAATTCGCGATATTGTGCGGGGAATCAGCTACAAAGGAGAATTTGCCGAAGTTCGTCAGGGGACATTGCCGGTGGGATGGTATGATGTCATTGATGAATATGGAAATGATGCCAGGGTATTAGTGTTTGAAAATCAGTTGGGGGGATATCAGGCATTCAAAGAGGATTCACAGAATTATTTCGAAGATGAGAATACAACCGGGCGGCAGTTGATTTTCCGATATTTTAGAAATTTTGGTATGCTGCCCGGAGAAAAGGAGTTAGAGGATCTGCTTTGTTATATCAGACAGGAAAAAACATTTCCGGAGTTAAAGCGTTTTGAAGTACGTGATCAAATGGAACCGTTTGCTTTGTCTGAGAGGATCAAGCAGGGAGATATGACATACACCGACACTATGAACAGCATCCGGGAGGCATATGAACAGAACAGGGAAATTGCGGAAAGTCTTTATGGAAACTTTGAATATTACAAAAAAAGAGTGATGAATTGTCTGATGTTTCCAAATGGGATTGTGCCTATCGGTACCCGTGTGGAGGAAGTAGACAAAGAGGTTTTTCATTTGTCTCCGGAACCAATGAAGGAGAGTATCGAGGATTTGCTGACGGAGGTCATTGAGGAAAACAGAGAGCATTTGCAGAAGGATTTTGTACGGCCGGAAATTCAATGGACAGATCGTGCAATGGCGTCATATTGGGGCGTGTTTTACCATGACTACAATCTGATATATATTAATTCTCTTTTAAATTCAGAGAGTGTTGATAAGGAGGTTGTAAAATTTGTAATCTACCATGAATGCCTGCATCAGGAATTTACAGGACATCCGAAGGAGTTTCGGGACAAGGAACGGTTGTATAAGGATTTTCAGATACAAGAGCATTTTCTTGATTATATTCTGAGAGATTTTGATGGAAAATTTGATTATTGATAAGGAGAAAGAAAATGAAAAAAGTAGTATTTTGCGAGATTGCATGGATGAAATATTATTCCGGTGTGTCAGAGGATGACCAGCCGGTCAACGGTGGAAAATATGTTAAAGAAAACAAGGAAGGGGGAGAAATTTATAATTTTGCCCCGTACAATCATCAGTGTTATGGATATGTTATGCATCGGGGAGAGGAACTTCATATTGAGCGTTATGATAAGATCTTACGGGATTTTGATGAAGTACGGGATATGACAGTGGTATGGGTTGCCTCGGATGGAAAAAGCAGCAAGATTGTTGGCTGGTATGAGCATGCGACCATGTATCGTTTCTGGCAGCAGTTTTATGATTCCCTGTATTGTGGTGACTGGAGAAACAGTTACAATTTTGTGGCAGAGGAAAAGGACTGTTATCTGATTGACGAGAAGGATCGGAGCTTTGTAGTTCCCCGTGCACCGCTTGCAGGTAAAGGAAAAGGGATGGGGCAGTCACAGGTATGGTATGCAGACTCAGAATATGCGCAGGAAGAAATTATTCCCAAAGTAATTGCTTATCTGGAGTCCATGAAAGAGAAGTGTATCTCCATTTATGATACGATAGAAACTTTGTCGGAATGTGCATCGGATCATGGAGAAACGGCGGAGGAGCTGATGGACCAATGCGTTAAAGAATTTTCTGATGGAACCGGTGATCTGCTCAAATCATTTGCTTATGCGAATCTGGCGGTGGAAAAGGATGACTGTATGGAAACACGGGAACTGAGAGGGGATCTGTATTCTGAGATTGGCTGGTACAATGAAGCGGAAGAGGAATATAAGACCGCATTACATCAGGAGGAAAATCTCAATATTATGGAAAAACTGATGTATATTGAATTAATGATGGGACAGACGTTTCTTGCGATTGAGCTGGGGGAGACAATAAGACAACATAAAAATGACGAAAACATTAACTGGGATCTAACTTCCGGCAATTTGGTATTTGCTTATATCGGTGAGAACGAATTTGACAAGGCAGCTTTTTTGATCGCGGAATGTGAAAAGGACGGAGACCGGGAGTACGGCTGGATTGAGGAAGCAAAGATGGTTTTGGCAGAATGTAGACAGAACATCAAGAAGAAATAACAAATCGAAAGGGATCATAAAAAGCAAACATTCTCACAATATTGAGATTGTTTGCTTTTTTTCTCTTTTTATATCCTTTCCGTGGTACAATGTGCAAAAAGGAGGAAAGTCATGCAGAATATTTTGATCATAGAGGATGATCCGGATTTGAATCAGACAATCGGTTATGCTCTGGAAAAAGCGGGATATGGCGTATTTCGTGCGGACAGCATCCGGAAAGCGGAGACAATATTTGTCCGGGAAAAGATTTGTCTGGTGTTGCTGGATGTGAATCTGCCGGATGGAGAGGGCTACACGTTTTGCCGTTGGGCAAAGGCACAGAGAGAGGTGCCAGTGATCTATCTGACGGCAAGGGATCTGGAGGAGGATGCACTGGAGGGATATGATTCGGGAGCAGAGGATTATGTGACGAAGCCTTTTTCTATGAAGATTTTGTTGAAGAAGCTGGATGTGGTTTTAAAGAGGCTGACACCGGCGGGCAGTCAGGTGTTTCAGGATGATCATCTGAGGATGGATCTGGAGCAGGCGAGATTGTATGTGGATGGCAGAGAGTGCAGCGTGACGCCGACAGAGGTCCGGATGCTGCGTCTGTTTCTTTCAAACCGGGGGCAGCTTTTGACTTACGAGGTGATGCTGGACCGTTTATGGGACAGTGGCGGTCAGTTTGTGGATAAACACGCTCTGGCAGTAAATGTAAACCGATTGCGGCAGAAGCTGGAGGATGCGGAGCATAAATATATTTCTAATGTATATGGAGTGGGATATCAATGGATTGGATAATTGGAATCGGAATGATGGCTTTGGGAATTGCGGTAGTGGTGCTTTTGTGGAGAAACTATTGTTTGCGTAAAGAGGCGGCGCAGTTTGCCGGGAAGGTGGAGCAGGCACTGGACGCCATTGTAACCGGAAAGGAATGGAAGCGGCAGGGAGAGCTGACGGATAGCCTCTGGGATCGCATAGAGACACAGCTTGCAAAGGCAGAACATGTCTTTCAAAGAAAGCAGGAAGAAAGTCTTCGGGAGAAGGAGACGGTCAAGGGACTGATCTCGGACATTTCCCATCAGACGCGGACGCCTCTTGCAAATATGAAGCTGTATGTGGAGTTGTTGGAGGAGGAAACACTTTCCGGGGAGGGGACCGGATTTCTGGCAAAGCTGTGCGAACAGACGGAAAAAATGGATTTTCTGATGCAGAGTATGGTAAAAATGTCCCGGCTGGAGACAGGGATTTTGCAGATCCGGCAGGAAAAGCAGGATCTGTCAGAGACGATCCGCCGGGCTGTTGCGGATGTGGTTCCGGCGGCAGCGGCCAAGGAGATTGATCTGTTTGTGGATTGTCCGGATGGAATGATGGTGCCTCATGACGGAAAATGGACGCAGGAGGCGGTGTCCAATATATTGGACAATGCAGTGAAGTATACGGAATCCGGTGGGCAGATTCATCTTTCCGTGGAGAGACAGGAGATATTCTGGCAGATTGCCATTGCGGATACGGGAAAAGGAATTGCCGTGGAACGGCAGGCACAGATTTTTACGAGATTTTACCGGGAACCGGAGGTTCACGATAAACCCGGTGTGGGAATCGGACTATATCTTGCCAGAAGGATTATTGAATTACAGAAGGGCTACATTGAGGTGCGGTCAGAGACAGGGAAGGGAGCCTGCTTCCGGTTGTATCTTCCTGTATAAAAAGTCACAATTTTGTGATGATCTTTCATTGAGACCGGTTTGTGATTTTTCGATGATATGATGTAAGAGTCAGGGATTGGGGATGCTTGCAATATTCCGGAAATTGTATGGCACCGGAGTGATCCATGGCATTATATCTGTTGAAAGAGGAGGAAAAACCATGGGAAAGTATATCGTAGAGACGAAAAATCTCAAGAAATATTATGAAATGGGAAACAATACGGTAAAAGCTTTGGATGGCGTTGATTTTTGTGTGAAGGAGCATGAATTTGTGGCCATTATCGGAAAGAGCGGATCAGGCAAAAGCACACTGCTTCATATGCTGGGTGGTCTTGATATCCCCACTTCGGGAGAGGTTGTGGTAGATGGCAAGGCGCTTTTGGGGTTAAAGAAGGAGCAGCTTGCTATTTTCCGGCGAAGAAATATTGGTTTTATTTTTCAGAATTATAATCTGGTGCCGGATCTGAGCGTGTATGAAAATGTAATCCTGCCGGTGGAGCTGGACGGCAGACATGTGGATCGGGAGTATGTCAAAGAAATACTGGAGTTATTAGGGCTGTCCGAAAAAAAGGACACTCTGCCGGGGAATCTGTCGGGAGGGCAGCAGCAGAGAGCCGCAATTGCCAGAGCACTTGCGGCGAAGCCTGCAATTATTCTGGCAGATGAGCCTACCGGAAATCTGGACAGTGCCACCAGCCATGATGTGCTGGGGCTTTTAAAGATGGCGGCAAAGCAGTTTTGTCAGACATTGATCCTGATCACACACGACCGGGATATTGCCCAGCTCGCCGACCGTATTGTTCATATTGAGGACGGCAGGATCGTAGGGGACACACGGAAGGGAAGTGATGTCGATGCTTAAAAATCCCAACAATGCAGTTGTTAAGAGAATGGCACATCATTCATTGAAGACAGGCAAAAGGAGGACTGTGACGTTATTTCTGGCCATTTTTCTTTCTGCCTTTATGATATTTACAATCTTTACGGTAGGCGTCACTTATTTTAAGCTGCAGAAGATTCAAAACATCCGGCTGTCCGGGGCGGAGTTTGATGCGATCATGTATGGTGTAACAGGGGAACAGGCGCAGAAGTGTGAGAAGAATCCGGATATTACACTGACCGGCTTTCTTGGTCATTGTGGCTGGGTCGAGAAAACGGACCGCGATAATACGCCGAACGTCGGACTTAGCTGGGCAGATGAAAATTACTGGTCAAAAATGATGAAACCGGCAAGGGAGAAGTTAGAGGGAAAATATCCGGTTGCGGAAGATGAGATCATGGTGACGAAAGAGGCATTAGAGGAATGCGGATACGGAGAGCTTAAGGTCGGTGATTCCATTACCGTGACTTATGGGGAGTATATTGGTTTACAGAAGGGAACCTTTCGGATCAGCGGGATATGGGATGGCTATGGGACGAAGAAGATATTCTATATGTCCAAAGCGTTTTATGAGCAGTCGGGATGGAAGCGCTCCGATGCTGCATCCGGAAGATATTTTTTAAGCTTTCGTCAGAGACTGATGACAAAGAAAACGCAGAATACATTTATAAAAAGTATGAAATTGGGAAAACAGCAGGCTCTTTTTTTTGTCTCAGATCTGGGGGAATCCGTTAAGATTCTTGAAGGACTTATCGGGCTGAGTATCATTACCTGTCTGTGTGCTTATTTGCTGATCTACAATATTATGTATCTTTCTGTGGCAGGCAGGGTACGGCATTATGGACTGCTTCAGACCATCGGCATGACGGAGCGGCAGATCAGGGGTATGCTGAAAGAACAGCTGCTGCTGGTAGGATCTGCAGGCATCGGAAGCGGCTGTGTGGCAGGAGCGTTTATTTCGTTTTTTCTGATTCCGGTTATCGTAAAAAGTCTCGGAATACGGAAGGGTTATGTGGGTGCGATCGGTGTACAGTTTCACCCGGCGGTTTTGGCGGTGACCATATTGCTGGCGGGGCTTACGATCGGTCTGGCGGGCTGGAAGCCGGTGCGAAAGGCGGCAAAGATTTCTCCGCTGGAAGCACTGGGATACCGTCCGTCATCGGGAGCGAGGAGAGACAGAAAAGCAACGCGGGGAAATGTCATCACACGGATTTCCCTGGAGCAGTTTGTGAAGGATAAGAAACGGACCGCGATGGTTCTTTTGTCTCTGGCGATGAGTCTGTCTGTGTATCTTTGTGTTGTCACAATGCTGGGTGGCCAGGCTGCGCGCGCGATCGTGTCCAATAACATGGACACAGATCTCGTTATCCAAAACGATACAGGCACCAAGGAAAAGGCAAAGGATCGGAAAGATATTTTTAGCAGTGCCCTGGTGAAGTCGATTCAAAGCCGGAAAGACGTTACCGAGATGCATGCAGTGTTATTTTCGGAGATTACCATTCCATGGGAACCGGATTTCATGGAAACGTGGATGAAGGAATTTTATGAAAAATGGATGAGCATACCTTATGAAAAGGAGCGAAAGGAGTACCGGGAGCATCCTGAAAACTTTGGAACCAGTCTGCTCGGCATAGACGAACAGGAATTTGATCGTCTGAATCAGACGTTTGAAACGCCCATATCCAAAAAGGATTTCATCACAGGAAAAGCGTGTATTATTTACCGGAATGGACTGGAGCTTGCCGATAAGGATCTCGTGGGCAAAAAAGTGACATGTACGCTCTATCAAGATAGCAACAAGAGTAAAAGCTTTACGGTGGCAGGTGTAACGGATGACTCCTATTACACGGCACTTCTTGGATATCCACCAACACTCATTGTCAGCGATCAGGTGGTGAAGTCGTTTGACGAGGAAGCATTTATTCTGAAAGCGGGGATCTGTTATAAGAAGGAGTATGACCGTGGAACGGAGAAGGCGGTTTTGTCACTTCTGAAGAAGGATGCCAATGCACGGGATTTTTCCTGGGAATCCAAGATCGAGGAGGCAGACGAAATGCGAAAGGCACAGGGCAACATGCCTCAGATCGGAATGGGTATTGTATTGATTCTTGCGTTTATTGGGATCATGAACTATATGAATACGTTTGTGGTAAACGTGCAGAGCCGGATGACGGAGCTGTCAGTAATGGAAAGTGTCGGCATGACTGACCGGCAGCTCCTGGGAATGCTTGTCCGGGAAGGAGCTCTTTATGCAGGGGGAGCATGGGGGCTTACGCTGACAGCAGGACTGGGAATCGTCTATCTGATCTATCAGACAATGAATTACCGGGGTGTTTCGTTTTTGGTGCCGGTTGTACCGCTTCTGTTGGCAGCGGCCATCAGCTTTGTGGTCTGCATTGCAATTCCTGTGGTAACATGGATGGCACTGGAACGACAGGGAACCGTGGTGGAACGGATCAAAGGGGTGGAATAGAAGGGTGACTGATTACTGATAAAATCAGAGTTACAGGGAAACAAATAATACTACTAAGGGCAGTTAGTTTTCTAACTGCCCTTAGTAGTATATAGGGGGTTAGTATTGTACACTGTAAAGCAAAAGCTCTCGGAATTATCCAAGAGCTTTGCCACCGGCCATCGTTCACAATTATTTTTTGGCTACAAATATGATCTTGTCCTGTGACCGGAAGTTTGTCTCAAACTCCAGTGTGATTTTCTTGGATTTTTTAGGAAATAAGGGGAATAAAGCATTATAAATATATTGAGTATGTACAAAGAAATGTATATAATAAAATATGCAGTAAAAATATAAGTAAGTTTATCAGAAGTATCATGGAGTTCGTATGGGATTTTTTAGAAAGAAAACAAAAAAAGATAAAAACGAAAATTATCGAAAGATGCAGTTCCGGATCATGTATTCCTTTGGTCTGATCATTATTGTTGTTTCAGCCGTTCTTGCGAGTGTCATTCTGGAGAGATCAGGCACGGTGATGTGTCAAAAAGTGGCAAGCCTTGTGGCGGCGGACAGCCACCAGTTACAGATGAACATTAATTCATATCTCAAAAAGGTGGAATCCACAGCCAGTCTGATGTTTGCCGATGAAAAATACTATGCGTATGACGCAACGGACGAGAGCATGGATGAATATCACCGGGTGATATCGGAAGAGAAGATAACGGATCGGATCGTTGATATTGGATTGATGGAGAATTTTTCCGATTTTTCAATTATTTATTCTAATGATCATTCAGTGGGATGGCTGTCGAAGACTACCTCCGGAGCATTTCCGAAGGGCGGGCTTTATGATACCTTTGCCGGCTGTATTACGAATCAAAAAGTGGATTCCGGCTGGGCATTTGGCGTGGGTGGCAATACGGACCGGTTATATTATGTGAAAAGATTAAATCCTCATGCCATCCTTGTGGCATCCTTTTACAGTAAGGAATTAGACAGCGTATTCAAATATCCGGAGGAACTAAAGGGCATTACGATCCGGCTGATCAACGACGAAAAGCAGATCCTGTATTCCTCCGGGAAGCAGGAAATAGGAAAAAAGCTTCCTGAGGTGACAGCTTCCCTGCTTGTGGATGAGAGTAATTTTTCGGCAATGAATAAAAAATATCTTGTAACGTCAAATCAGTGTTCCAATGGCTGGAGAGTTGTCTGTTCGGTTTCGATGAACAAGATTATGAAAGAGAATGATCAATTAAAAAGATCAGTATATCTGATCACATCAATCTGTGTTCTTGTTTTTGTTTCTATAGGAATGATCATTTTGAAGAGAGCAACACAGCCGGTGGATGGTCTTGTTTCCAAGCTGGAAAACGAGGCGGCGATCGATGCGCTTTCCGGCGTATGCAATAAGCGTGCTTTTCATAAGCAGGTGACAGAAGAACTGGGACGTATGGCACCGGAAAACATAAAGTTATTTGTTATGTTTGACATTGATAATTTTAAGCAGGTAAATGACAAGCTGGGGCATGCCCAGGGGGATCTCGCCATTGCCCGGATGGGACGTTTGCTTCGCAAGAAGCTGGATGCGGCGGGAACGATCGGTCGTGTAGGAGGCGATGAGTTTTCCTATTATCGTTCTTTCCGAAAAGAGGACATGGAATATGCGAAGACGCGTATGAATGCTGATATGGACAGTCTGCTGAAAGTATTTGCAGAAGAATTTACCATGGAGCATAAGGCCTGTGATGTATCGTTGAGTGCGGGAGTTTGTCTGATCAGTGGAGATTTTACATTTGAAGAACTATCCCGGAAAGCGGACAGTGCGCTTTATATTTCTAAGAGACATGGAAAAAATCAATACACGGTATACAAGGAAGGGATGGAAGACAATGCATAGTAAAAATATGGCAAAGAAAATATTTGCCGGAATGACAATGTTATTGGTAATGACTCTTTTGTCCGGCGGATTGCTTACCGGATGTAAAAAGAGTGGCAGTGTGGATGTGATTACCGGCAGTGACAGCAGCAAAATTTCCTTTTCGTGGTGGGGAAATGATGCCAGACATGCTTATACAATGGACGGAGTCGATGAATTTCAGAAGCAGAATCCGGATATTGATGTGGAATATCATTATGGGGACTGGAACGGATATGAGAAGCGTATGCAGGTGTGGATGAAATCCCATACGGAGACAGATGTAATGCAGATCAATTATGCGTGGCTCGACACGTATTCCAGGGACGGTTCCGGATATTATGACCTGTATCAGTTAAAGGATTATATTGACCTGGATAATTTTACAAAAGAGGATCTGGCATTTGGAGAAAAAAACGGCAAATTAAATGCAATACCGATTGCATTTAACACATCAACCGTTTACTACAACAAAAAGATATATGATGCCTATGGCCTTTCTCTTCCTGAAAGCTGGGATGATTATTTTAAAGCGGCGAAGATGATGAAAAAGGATGGAATTTATCCGATTGGCATGGCGAAAAAACAGATGTTTTTGTTTTTGATCGCATATTATGAGCAGACCACAGGCAAGAAGATGTTTGGTGAGGATGGCCGGTTTCTTCCCGGAGAAAAGGATGTTAAAACAATTCTCAGCTTCTATAAAAGGCTCATTGATGAAAAGGTGATGCCTTCGGTGGATCAGTTTTCCGATACGATGTTTGTATCGGGAAAGATTGCAGGGGGAATGTTCTGGGTCAGTGATGCGGGAAATTGCTGTGGTGGACTGAAAGCAGCCGGGGGTGAGCCGGTGATCGGAGAATATCCTGATGTGCCGGGGCAGAAGCTGACCGGATGGTATGTGAAGCCGGCAACCATGTATGCGGTCAGTTCCCTTACAAATCATCCGGAGGAAGCGGCGAGACTGTTGAATTATCTTTTAAACAGCAAAGAGATGGTGCGGCTGCAGGGGACGGAAAAGGGTGTGCCGGTAAGCCGGAAGGCAGTCAGAATACTGCATCAGGAAAATGCCATTCAGAGCTATGAAGCCGCCGGAAATAATAAAATGATAAAAGAGCGGAAGTATATGAAGGTATTGCAGCCGGTTATGGAAAATGACGATGTGTTAAACATTTTTAAGAAGAATGCAGACAAATATATTTATGGAGTTAAAGATATTGATTTTGTCGCAAAGAAGTTATATCGGGAAATGTGCGTTTACAACACGAAGGAGGATGACAGCAAATGAAAACATTATATCGATTTAACAGCTTTATAGAAAAATGGATGGCACTGGTTACGCCGGCGTGTCTTGCGTTTGGGGTATTGTTTCCACAGATTGCAAAGCATGGTGTGCCCTTTGTTCCCTATGTATTTGCATTTATGACGTTTACCGGAGCCCTCAAATCCAGATTCCGTGATGTGGCAAATGTATTCCGGAATCCGGCGCCGCTGTTGATCGTGATGGCGCTGCTTCATCTGGTGATTCCGGGGATTGTCTGCGGTGTGGGAACCCTTGCATTTCCGGGGAATCCCGATCTGGTCACGGGAATGGTGCTGGAATTTGCGGTTCCTACGGCAGTCAGTGCTTTAATGTGGGTGATGATCTATGATGGAAACCTGGCGGTTTCGCTGGCACTTGTGGTGGTAGATACGGTTCTGGCACCGTTGATCATTCCGATCACGCTTAGCATTTTTGTGGGATCGAAGGTTCATATTGATATGACCCACATGATCAGCCAGCTTGTTTTTATGGTTGCACTTCCGGCGATTGTCGCCATGACATTAAATCAGGTCAGCGGAGACCGTGTCAAGGAGACATGGCCGTCCAGACTGGCACCGTTTTCTAAAATTGCGTTGATGTTTGTCGTTGCTTCAAACTCCTCCGGGGTTGCGCCGTATGTCCGTCACATGAATGGGCAGCGGATCCTGGTAGCCGTTTTTATGTTTCTTCTGGCAGCAGGGGGCTATGGAGCCGGTCTTGTGATCGCCCGTTTGTTCCATCAGGACCGGCAGACACAGGTTTCTATGATGTACGGAGCCGGAATGCGCAATATCAGTGCCGGAGCTGTGATCGCAACCACCTCTTTTCCGGGAGAAGCTATCTTTCCGGTTTTGATCGCCACATTATTTCAGCAGATGCTGGCGGCATTGTACGGAAAGGGTCTGGAGAGAGCCTCCCGTAAGGAGTGACAGCAGGTGTCTGATGTAAGGATAAATTATCTGGAGCGCAGGACATGATCAAACAGTTTTGCATTGTCATATGTCATATTTAATGGGCAGATGGAGCTTTCCGTCTGTCCTTTTTCGATGCAGGAAATGACTTCGCAAACCTCGTAGTAAAAGCCGTTGTCCAGACCTTCATGGAAATCCTCCACCAGCCGGTCTTCCAGATCATACAGGCGTGCTCGGTTGCCGAAATGGATCTTTGGGATATGGATATAGCCATCGCTGCCATAGAGATAGGCATCCTCCGGCATTTTGGTGGTAAAGGAACACTGGATATTGGCAATGCACCGTTCTAATTGTAGATTCAGGCTGACAATCTCATCTACACCTGTAGAATAATCTTTTTTGAAAAATTGCATCTGGGTAATCTTCTGGTCTGCATAATAGGGCAGCAGTTCCATGGGATAGATTCCGATATCGTAGAGGGAGCCGCCGCCGAGTTCCGGATAAAATAATCGTTTATTATAGGTTTTGTCGGCTTTCCAGCCGATATTTGCCTGCATCAGATGAAGCTCTCCGATCCTGCCCTCCTGAATCCACCGGCGCACCCGGAGGGATTTTGGCAGAAAGCGTGACCACATGCCCTCCATAAGAAAAAGCTGCTTTTCTCTGGCAAGGGTGATCATCTCCTGCGCCTGGGAAGCGGTCTGTGTCATGGGCTTTTCACAGATTACATGTTTGCCGGCTTCCAGACACGCCTTGATATTGTCATAGTGAGCGTTAGATAATGTGGCGATATAGATAATGTCAATGTCAGGATCGGCCAGAAGTGTTTCATAGCTGTCGCAATACCGGCTCAGCCCCTCCTTTTCGGCCCAATCTCTGGCACGCTCCAAAGACTTGCTGGCAACCGCTGTTACGTCGGCGTTTTTTGTCATACGAACTGCTTCGATAAATTTATGAGCAATATTTCCTGCTCCGATAATTCCAAAATGATACATAAAAAGTCTCTCTTTCTATAGTAGTAAAAAGCTGTATATCTGACGAGGAAGGACCAGCAGATATACAGCCTTAATAACGGTGTGTTTCTAACACAGTTGTTAGAAAAACGGATTATTTATGTTAATGATTATCCCAGTAACGCCTTATCGGAATCAAACTCCTCGCCGGAGACCTCTTCAAATTTTATCAGAAGATCTTCTACGGTCAATTTCTTTTTCTCCTCACCGGAAATGTTCAGAATGACACGGCCGTTGTTCATCATGATCAGACGGTTGCCGTGAGCGATGGCGTCACGCATATTATGTGTAACCATCATTGCTGTCAGGTGGTTTTCCTCGATGATCTTGTCGGTGAGCTCCAATACCTTTGCTGCAGTCTTTGGATCCAGAGCTGCCGTATGCTCATCCAGAAGCAGAAGCTTTGGTTTCCGGAGGGAGGCCATCAGCAGTGTAACTGCCTGACGCTGACCACCGGACAAAAGACCAACCTTTGAGGTCATGCGATCCTCCAGACCAAGCTCCAATGTCTTCAAAAGCTCATGAAATTTTGTTTTTTCCTTTTTGGTGATACCCCATTTCAGACCACGATGCTGTCCACGGCGTGCGGCCAGGGCAAGGTTTTCATCAATCTGCATGGTTGCAGTTGTGCCGGTCATAGGATCCTGAAATACACGTCCAAGGAAAGAGGCACGTTTAAACTCCGGAAGTCCCGTCACATCCACGCCGTCGATCAGGATAGAACCCTCATCCACCGGCCAGGTACCGGCGATGGCATTGAGCATGGTGGACTTTCCGGCACCGTTACCGCCAATGACAGTAACGAAATCGCCCTCATTTAAGGTGAGGTCAACGCCGTTCAGGGCATGTTTTTCGTTGATGGTTCCCAGGTTGAAGGTTTTATGTACATTACGAATCTCTAACATTTATTTGCCCTCCTTTGCAGATGCGCTGTTTAAAGACGCAGCGGAACGCCTGCCTGCTTTTTTGAAGGAGCTTTTACTTTTTCCTTTCAGATAAGGAACTGCAAGGAAGATCGCTACGATGATGGCGGTGAAAAGCTTCAGGTCATCACTCGGCATCTTCAGCCACAGGACGATACCGATTACCACATAATAAATAATACCGCCAAGAACTACAAAAGTAAGACGTCCCTTGAAATCCATGTGCTTACCGAGAATGGCATCTCCGAGTACCTCTCCGATAATGACTGCGGCAAGACCGATTACGATGCCGCCTCGTCCCATATTCACATCAGAGAAACCGGAATACTGGGACAGAAGTCCGCCGGACAATGCTACAATTCCATTGGAAAGGGCAAGACCGATCAGCTTCATTGTATCAATGTTGATACCCTGTGCTTTACTCATGGCAGGATTACATCCGGTCGCACGGATGGCAGAACCCTGCTCTGTACCAAAATACCAGTAGAGAAGGGCGATCAATACGATGGCAAACACGATGCCTACGATGATCGCATGATTGAGCTGGCGGGAGGAGATGATCAGATCATACTTGTCAATACTCAGTGCCTGATTTGCGTGGCGGTCCATGATATTCAGATTGATGGAATAAAGCGCAATCTGTGTCAGGATACCGGCAAGGATCGGCGGGATACCGAGCTTTGTATGTAACAGACCGGTGCACAGCCCTGCAAGAAGTCCGGCAATACATGCGCACAGCAGGGAAATCCAGATGTTGTGCCCGTTTATAGTCATCATTACGGTGACTGCTCCGCCGGTCGCGAAGGAGCCATCTACAGTCAGGTCTGCGAAATCCAGAAGACGGAAGGTGATATAAACACCCAGTGCCATAATACCCCAGATCAGACCCTGTGCCACATTGCCCGGCAGGGCATTTGTAAATGCCACCGGATTCAATGAAGCGAAATAATTTAATATAAACATAATTTCCTCGTTTCTGGGCAGTTAATTGCCCGCTGTTTCCAATGTGATTATTCAGCAGAAATCTTTTCGTAGTCGTCAGGAATTGTTACATTCAGATCCTTTGCACGATCTTCGATATATTCTTTTGTGAATTTTGGAGCAGACTTTACTTCCATCTTGGAAACGTCCTCGCCGTTTACAAGAATGTCATAAGCCATCTCACCGGTCTCATATCCAAGATCATAGTAGCTGATAGACAGGGTAGCGACGCCACAGCCCTTTGCAATACCTTCCTCGCCGGTGAATACAGGGATTTTAGCAGGAGCTGTTACATTATTGATCGCCTCGGTGCAGGAAGCAGCCGTATTGTCAGTAGGAATATAGATTACATCAGAAGCATCACATGCATTCTTTGTAACAGAAGCAACATCATTGGAATCAGAGAACGTATAATCCTTTACTTTGTATCCCTTATCTTCCAGATACTTGGTGATGGTTTTTGACTGATAGATACTGTTTGGCTCTGATGAGCAGTAAAGGATACCGATGTTCTTAGCATCCGGGAACAGCTCTGCGATACAGCTTGCCTGCTGATCCAGAGGAGCAAGGTCTGTCGTACCGGAAGCGTTCTTGCCGGTTACGCCCTTCCAGTCGGAAATATCAAGAGCAGTGCCATAATCAGTGATAGATGTACCAAGTACCGGGATCTTGTCGGTAGCGGAAACGGCAGCCTGGAAAGCTGCGGTTGCATTACCGAGGATCAGGTCATAATTGTTGGTAACAAAAGAAGTACAGATGGTAGAACAGGTTGGTGCATCACCGGCCGCATTCTGCTCATCAAACTTTACATTGTCTCCCAGTTTATCCTTCAAAGCCGTCTTGAAGCCCTTTGTGGCAGCGTCGAGTGCCTCGTGCTGTACAAGCTGGCAGATACCAACGGTGTATGTCTTGCCAGAGCCGCCCTTGTCGGCAGAATCAGAGCTGCCACCATTGGAAGCTGTATTGCCGCAGCCTGCAAGACCAACGACCATCGTAGTCGCAAGTGTCAGTGATAAAAGTTTCTTGAATGTCTTTCTCATAATTTAAAATTCCTCCTTAATAATATGTGCAATTGTATAAATTATAGGGTTTTGCGGGCAATAAGTCAATAATATGACAAATTCAATTGGAATTGCGTGAGACATAAGGTATCCTGTGATAAAGTCGCACTCATATTGGAAATATCGACATTGTGGTTGTAAGCCACGCAAGGGTTCTTTTTCGCAGAAAATCCAGCCATACGGAAAAAATATAAGATATGGCTTTTTATGTTAAATTGCTTTAAAATACAAATGTAAATATTGCATATATAAATTTGGAGGAGAAGAGATTGTATTACAAGATACCAAAGAAGATTTCGGTTATCATACGTTTTATAATAATATTTGCAATGCTGATGCAGCTTGTTCCGGCAGGTCTGTGTACCGTTGCGGCAGCTAATGTGATCAATATATCCTCAGTGGAGGATCTGCTGGCAGCACAGGACTATCTGAAGGAGCATTCGGAATGGGTGACCTTTAACCAGACCTGTGACATTAAGGTATCACCGTATACCTATGATTATAAGCAGGACGATCATCGGATCGAAATATCCTATCAGGGAGACGTGGAAGTATATTATGATGTGGAGGATGGACAGTATTACAGCAGTCTGACAGCTACCGGTGGGGCCATTGATTATCAATGGAGGGTCGCATCGTGGACACCTCTGGGCAGTGGTGATGTGATGGGAAGTTATTATTATCAGGGGAATGGTCATACCATAGAAGGAATTTATCAGAAAAAAACTTCTGTGGGAAACGACGTGGCAAGTGGAGTTTTTTATCATAGCAGTTCCATAAAAAACGTAACAGTCAAAAACTACTTTGGTATAGGGAAAAATATGGAGAAGCTGAGCATTCTTGGAAACGAGATTACAGGCATATATGGATGCAAGGCAGAAAATGTACAGCTTGCTGCAATGGGATCCGGTTATGATACTCATATGGGATTTGTCGGGGAACTCAGTGGAACAGTAAAAAATACCACGGTAAATGCAAACCTGTTTGCGGTAGCCCAGAACAGTGACAGAGATATTCTTCAGCCGGGCTGGTACAGGATGGGAATATTGGGAGGACAATGCGGCAGAGTCACCATTGAGAATTGTTATACATCGGGGCTGATCCGGAATGCGGGACGTGAGTTGTCTGCCGCCGGAGGAATTGTCGGGTATGGTGTGACGGGATATACAGGATACAATACGGTGCTCCGTTATTGCGACAGCGATGTGACGATTGACGGTGACTTTGAGGGGGCAGGCGGTATTATGGGCATTCAGGATGAAGCAGGAATGCTTTTGGAACATTGCCGGTTTGATGGAAAGATCCGGATAGCCGATCACTGGCAAGATCGTTATTTTAACAGTGCCGGAGGAATTTGTGGAAAATTTACCTGTGGAGTGATCAATGCATGTGTTAACTATGGAACAGTGCATGGAAGCTATGGATATTATGGCGGCATTGCCGGCTTTGTGAGTAGCGGGGAAATTTCAAACTGCATTAATGAAGCAGAAATTGGTGGTGGTTTTGCGGATGAACAGGGGTATGAGTCAGGAGACCTTTTTGCCGGAGGGATTGCAGGGTACATGAACAATAAGGCTGCATGGAAAAAAGGTCTTTCGGTGTTAAATTGCGGCAATCGTGGAAAGATCATTTCACAGTCGGGATCTGCCGGTGGTGTGGCAGGATGTCAGAATGGAGAGTTGTCTGAGATTGCGAATGTGTGGAATGAGGCGGAGATTACTACAAAGCTTGAAGCAGACAGTGTCACCGGCACATGGATCTCCGGCAGCAGGGAGCATTGTATTGACGGTACGCAAAGTACACCGGAAGAGCTTTGCAAAAGTCTGAACCAATGGATTGCATCTGCAGATATGGATGAACATTTTACGATGGAAGGCACGGATCCACTTTCTACATGGGAGGTGGAAGATGGAAAGCTTCAGCTGCGCAGTATACCGGAACCGACAGTCAGTCCGGTACCTACGAAGGAAGCGGCCACGGCAACGCCAAAACCGGCCAAAACAGCGGAGGTGGAAAGCTCCCGGACACCGGTTCCGACCAAAACAGCGGAGGTGGAAAGCTCCCGGACACCGGTTCCGGCCAAAACAGCGGAGGTGGAAAGCTCCCAGACACCGGTTCCGGCCAAAACAGCGGAGGCAGCATTATCACATCCACCGGAGGAGACAAAACCGGCAAAGGCAGAGCCGTTGCAGACACCGGGGCCAGAAAAAACGGCGTCTGCGAAGCCGGCCGGGACGGCAAAGCCGGAAAAAAAGCGAAAGGCTTCGGCACCTGTTTTCACATTGAAGAGAAAGAAAAACAAAGAGAACCAATCTTATATTCAGGTGAAGATCAAGAAGCATTACGGTAATTACGTTGAAGTATGGGCGAAGATCGAGAAAGGTTCCTATAAAAAATTAAAATTGTCCCAAAACCGTCTGCCGGCATTAAAAAATAAATTAAAATTTAAATATACAATCTCCGGCAAGAAATTCTATTTTAAGATCAGGACATACAAGCTGAAAAAAGGAAAAAAGATATACAGTAAAATGAGTAATAGGAAGGGAATTGTAACCAGATGACGAATGAGAACAAAAAAACGGACAGTACCATAAAAGGGATAGTTGACGAACGGAAAGGAAATGGTGCCTTACCGGAGGGAACGGTACTGCGGGGCAGATATCAGCTCGAAAAGGTGCTGGGGAGAGGCGGCTTTGGGATTACCTATCGTGCCATGGATATGAATGTGCAGGTCGATGTGGCGGTCAAGGAATATCTGGCGGAATCGGAAGAAGACATGAAACGTGCTGTGCGGGAAGCAAGAATTGCGGCCTCCCTGTATGATCTTGAAGGGATTGTGGCGGTCCGGGATTATTTTGTGGAAAACGGCATTGCCTATATGGTGATGGAGTATGTCCAGGGAATCAGTATTAAACAGTATATTGTACAGCATGGACGGCTGAGCGGACCGGAGGTGCTGGAGGGAATGAAGCCGCTGCTTTTGTCAGTACAGAGGATTCACGAAAAAGGAATTCTCCATCGTGATATCAGTGCCGATAATCTGATGATCACCAAAGAGGGAAAACTAAAGCTCATTGATTTTGGTGCAGCAAGTCATTTGGATCCGGACCGGAAAGAACACACGGTTCTGATCAAAAGAGGATTTGTGCCGGTGGAGCAGTACCGGGCAGAGGAAAAGCTGGGCCCCTGGACAGATGTATATTCTTTGTGTGCGACAATGTATTTTATGATCACGGGAATGGTGCCGGAGGACGCCATGGAACGATGGATCAGTGATCGTTTGACGGATCTGCAGGAGATTTACGGAACCGGACTGACACCGGAACAGGCTCAGGCTGTTATGAAGGGATTGGCAGTCAAAAAGGAGGACCGTTATGAAAATCTGACAGCACTCTGTGAGGCATTGTATGGAGAAAAGGATCAGGCCCGCGCAAAGCTCTGGTTTCGGACCGAAGAGCTTCCACATCAGATTCTGTCCGGTCACACGCAGACCCTGCGCAAAGAGGCGGCGGAGGCACTGCAGGGGAAAAACAGTACAAAAAAAGCTTGGATCACATCAGTCCTGACGTTGACGGTAATCCTGATTGTGGCAGCAAGTCTCTGGTTTGCTCTTGGAAAGGAAAAAATTCATGGGGAAAAATCCATGGAATATCAGAGTCCGGTGCCGGCTGCTACGCAGGAAACGGCCACGGATACACCTACTCCGTCAGACCGGATGTCAAAAGTTAATGCGGCTACAGATGTAGAAAAAACGGCAGAGCCGGCGAAAGCATCTGCAAAAACCGGAAAATCAACTGCCGGTCAAAAAAATTCAAAGAACACGGGAAAAAAGAAAAAACGGAGTACATCAAAATCGTCGGGAAGATCGGATACCGGTACCAAAACAGCTTCTCAGGGTACAGATGCCAGACCGGCTGCAACGGTGACTCCGGCGAATAAACCGGTGGTTTCCGGGAGACCGGCAAAAACGTCAGCACCTCAAAAACAACGTCAAAAGAAGCAGGAATTTGAGGGAGATTTGGATGAACTGCTACAGTAAAAAGGGCTTGATAAAAAAAGTGACAAAAAAATAAATTAAATCGGACAACTCTATGATATTGTTAGGTCATGGAGTTGTTTATTTATACCAGTGAAGAATCAAAGGAGAATATAAAATGGATAAAACGTATTATAAACAACTATATCGTGATATTACGGAAAATTTTTACCATCGGTTTGATGATTTTATTACAGTCCGTTGGAGTGGTCAACATATTGCCGGAATTCGCGAGGAGGAAAGAAAAGCGGCATACAGGAAATTTTATCAGGCGGTAAAGCATTCTGATGTTGCGAACCGGCAGACTATACGACGGTGGTTCGGACTGGACGAGGAAACAAGCCTTCCTTCCAGAAAGCAGATCTTTAAGATTGCATTGGCTGTTGGACTGTCCCCGGAAGAGACGGAGGAATATCTGATGCAGGGGATTTCGCAGCCGGGATTTCAGATGAGTGATTACCGGGAATATATTATTCGGTATTGTCTGGAACATCGAAAGGGGCGTGATATATGCCGGAAAATGATTGATTTTTATGAGCAAAAAGGACAAAACAAGGGAAAGTGGGAACAAGAAAGTAACACAAACTGGATTCGTGAACAATACACCCAGGTGAAGGGATATTCCGAGGAAGAGTTTGTCGTCTGGATGTGTAAGCATCAGAGATACTTTAAGGGGTATAGTCTGACAAATCTGCAATGTTACCGGGAACTTTTGCAGCAATGTATGATCTTTCTGCGAAAGGATGTTAAGGAAGCATTGGCACGGGCATTGGATGAAGCGGGCTTCTTTGAGTGGCAACGGGAAAATGGTATAAAAAATGCCTATAACGATCAAGAAATCGAGCGGTTTGTCAAAAACAGACTTCGCTCCCGGAAGGCCGCTATTTCTCAGGAAGAAGCCAGAGAAATCCGTAAACTTGCCTCTATGGCATATGCGCCGCAGGATCGTATGAGCGATCTGGTGCTGGAGATATATTCCACCATGCCGGGAAGGGACAAGCATCAGGAGCGGTATGTAATTTATAACGCATTGGGTGGCGAGCTGAAGCGGGTCGACCGGAAGTACATATCGGAACTTCTCAATATGGCAGTTCTGAAGGAAAAGCAAATGGTCATGCAGATGGAGCTGGCGGCAGAAACAGACGAAAAAGAACGCCGGAAAAAAGAAAAAGAATTGAAAAAATTCCGGCAACGGATTCACCTTATTGGACGATCTGATCTGCTGGTACTGGCACAGTACATTATCTACCGGCGTCTGGAAGAGTATTCATTGCTGTACGATAAAACGTACAGTCAGATGGAGGCACAGAAGGCGTTCCGGGAATATGCCGATGGAATTCTGGAAATGTGCGGTATGCGTAAAATAGACCGGAATTACCTGCTTGATCATGTGCTTTTGGAGTGCTTTGCAAAGGAGGAGATGTACCTGTTTTCGGAAGTGATCGAGGGCGGGGAGTAGAAAGAACACGGGAGGAGAAAGAATGTTTGGCAATTTCAAGAAGAAAAGAGTACCTCATATAAAAATCAATGTAGAGATTGAACATTATGACAGAAGGGGAATGAAGGAACTTCTACCCAAAATCGCATATGGTGGAATTACCGCATGGGAAGGTGTTATTAATGAAAAACACATTAATAAGTTAATGTGTACGATAGTATCAATATTTGTATTTGTTTATGGGAAATTTCCCAAAAATAATCAGGTTGGATACATTGCAAAAAAAATAAAATTCAAAAAAATAAAATACAAGATAGGAGAAGAACAAATGAAGTTAGAACTTGAAATGGGGGATCTTGATCTGGATATGATTTTAGAGATGCTTCTCAAAAATGCTAAAGCTGCAAAGTTGGAGAAACAAAAAAGTAAGAACGAGGATTCATTAAAAGAGTCTGATGAAATGATATTTGGAATTTTAGAGACGATTAATAAGGATCTGGCGCAGGACAAGAAATATGAGTTAATTAATATGTTATTGATGTGGTTAAGTGAAAATGGAGTAATTAATTCCACTTTAAAATCAATGGCACAGGGTGAAAGTACGATAGGAGATAAATTGAAAAAATTGGATCTCAGTGTAAATAAGATTTCTCTTACACAGTGTATTGAAAAAGTTTAATTACATGAGGAAGAGTGAGAATTATGGAAGAAACAAATTATGGTGAAAACCGTTCGATCATGCTGGTTGTCAACAGTTATGACAGAAAAGAGTTCAGTAAAGTTTTGGTGGAAATCTTAGATGCACAGCCAAGACATGGGAGTCTCAAAAAAGAGGTTCAGATTGCGGTAGCAAAACAGTTTGCCAGGAAAGTAAACTTTGTTTTAGATATTGGGCTTGCAGAAAAAATATTAAATCTGCCGGAGATTAATAAAAAGATTTCGGCAGAGGTGGATCGGGTGCTAAACGAGGCTTTGTCGGCAGATGGCAAAAAGGTCGTTGAAGTATCTTACATAAGATTTGATTTTATAAGTCAGACGGGAATGGCGGCCATTGTAGTATGGCTGGACCATATTAATATGGATGCTATTTTGGATGGAATTCTTCAAAAATATAAGCAAAAAAAATTAGAGAGGCAGCAGAAAAAAGGAAAGTTAAAATTAACACTATCACAGAAATTATTTTTTGATTCTTTGGAAAAACTGAATGAAAGCGTATCCAATGCTAAAAAGGTTAAAATGCTAGAGAAGTTGTATAAACTGGCGTGTGATTGGGACATACCCAATAAGCTGCTGATCGAATATGCGAGTGGTGATTCGGTTGGAGCATCTTATCTGAGACGGATCAATCCGGATCTGGGGTTAAAGATTATGGGATAGCAGAGATGAGGTGAAAGATTAAAAAGTGAGGTGAAAACAGTGGGAAAAAGTGCAAATGAAAATATTCAAATATTTTTGGATACATTGGAGAGGGCGAAAAAATTAAAGCAGTCGGATTATAATACTGCAATATATTATGATTGGAAGTCCATGGAAAAAATGGCTAAGGCTCATCGGAATGTGACGGGAATATGTGATGTGATAGTGTCCGGAGATGATTCTTTTCTTGCAGCTCGTAAATTAGCAGATCAAATTCCGGTGGAAAATGTACTGGTGTTGAACTTTGCCAATTCCATATCACAGGGAGGCGGTGTACGTTTGGGGGCGCGAGCACAGGAGGAGGATCTGTGTCGGACGTCTACATTGTATCAATCTTTGATATCAGAAGAGGCGTACCCATTTTATAGCTACAATCGTAAGAAACATCTTAATGAAAAAGGTTCTGACACGGCAGTTTATTCTCCAAATGTTTACATCATAAAAGATGAAAAATATCAGGATATTGCTCCTGTAAAAGTATCTGTTGTTACGATGGCGGCTCCGGTCAATACACATGGTGTCAATGCAATAAAAATTTTAGATCAGAGAATATATAAGTTGCTTTGTCTGGCAGAAAAACTAAATCATAAAAATCTTGTGCTGGGGGCATGGGGGTGTGGTGCATTTGGAAACGAGCCGGAGGATGTGGCGGAATTGTTCAGGAATAATCTAGGCAAGTTTGATTGTTTTGAACACGTCGTGTTTGCGGTACGGATGGTGAAAGGAAGGGATGAAAAGAATTACAGAGTGTTTAAAAGGGTGTTGGAGGAGAATGAAAAAGAGGTAAAGAATGAAACACAAAAGAAAGGAGAGCATATTATGGAAACATTTAATTTTGAAAATTTTGATTTTGATAAAGCGGCAGAAGAGGTAATAAGCAGTATAAAGAAGCCGAATATTTTGCTATGCGGTGCCTCAGGAGTAGGTAAAAGCAGTCTGGTAAACAGCATCTTTATGATTGACGTGGCAACAGTAGGAAAGCATGGAGTGCCAGAAACGAGAGGAATTCATAAATATGAACGGGACGATTTGACAATTAATCTATTTGACAGCGAGGGATACGAAATTGGGAAAGTAGAAGAAGATGGAGTTTACTATCAAGAAATCCTTGGATATATTGATAAATTGCGTAAAGAAAATCTTCAGGATATGGATAAACATATTCATGAGGCATGGTATTGTATTTCGGCAGGAAACAAAGGTTTTTTTGATATCGACAAAAAACTTATTAATGAATTAAAAAACAGAAAAGTACCGGTTATGATACTTATAACACAAGTAGACTGTATTGGGGAAAACGAGTTGAGACAGTTGCTTGAGGCAATAAGAAGCGGTGTGCCGGATGCAAATATATATACATATTCTACAGAAATTGAGGAAAGTGATGGGGAAATCTATGATAAATATGTACAGAAAACAGAAATTATCAAGTGGGCTCTTGATAACCTAGATGATTCCTTACAGATGGGGATATTGCCAATGGTAAGAGGATGTATCAAAGAAAAACGTAATACCATAATGAAAAACTGTGTTTTACCAAGTGCACTTAAAGCTATGGGGGTTGTTGCAAAGAGAGGAAGTTCTGAAGAACAGCGACTTATGGAAATACAGACAAAAATGACTATGAATATTATTAATGCTTTTGGAATTGCGTCAGAAGGTATGGGAATGATTCCGGAGATGGTAGGGGCGAAGGGACTTTCTGGAATGGGAAAGACGGTCATCAGCTTGCTTAGGAGTTTATTGTCAACAAATATTTATACAAAAAAACTTATTGATGGGGCTTTTGCAGCAGGCACGACGGCATTGCTGGGCGCGGGAACAACGCTTATTGCAGAGTGGTACTTGTTGGAGTGTGTAGAAAAGGGAGGAGCTGATAAGCTTCCGTTTAATCAATATGTGAATAAAGAAAATCTACAAAAGGCAATAGAATACGTTAAGGACAATAAATCAGAATTTGGTATTGGCGTGGAATTTGCCATTGATGATATTATTAATAAGATATTGAGCAGTTTTCAAAAAGGAAGCAAGTAACATTATATTTTGAATGAACAATATTTTGACTGATTACAAGAGGTGACTGTTATGGATCAATTGAGTACAAATGTAATGCTTATCGGCAGATCAAAAGCTGGAAAAAGTTCTTTATTAAATTATTTGTTTGGAGAAAAATTGGAGGAAACAGGATCGGGAGATCCTGTTACTCCTAAAGGAGTTTTTCCTCATTCGTATAAATATGATGACAGCCTGATAATTAATATATTAGATACGTGGGGGCTGGAAGCGGACAAGACTGTGGAATGGAAGCAAATGATCGTTGATTCTGTTAAGGAACATGATCAGAAAGAGATTAAAGATTGGGTTAATACAATCATATTCTGCATTTCTGCCACATTTACTCGGGTAGAAGATTTTGAACTGGAGATGATTCGTTCTTTGATGGATGATTGTAATCAGGTGGTTGTGGCTATAACGCATAGTGATGTGGAGCGGGACAATTATGAAATAATTAAAAAAAGAATTATTACGAAAACAAGTGTAAGGGCTGATCAGGTGATAGCTGTTGGAAATGCAGAGGAAAAAGCGATAAAAAGTAATAAGGGTGAAAATGAAAAGTTTGGAAGAACAGAGATTTTTAATGTGATCATCCATAATCTATGGGAATTATTAAAAACAAAGGTTCCATATAATGTAACACAAAAAATGCAAGGAAAAATTTCTGCTGAAAAAGAAATATTACTTAACATGATATCCAAGAAATGGAATATTTTTAATAGAGGGAAAAGATTGGAAAAATTTGCTGAAAATGTAAATGCAGAAATGGAATGCTTTCTTTCGGAACTCACAGATGAAATTAACAGGCAATTTAATGATGCGGTTGATTACTATAATCATCTGTCGGCAAAATATGCACAGATTGGTCTCTTGGATAAGGACATAATAAAAAACGATCCGGAAATGAGGTTTGAAGCATTAAATCGTTTTAAAAGAAAAATGGATAAAAAAATAAAAAAAATGAAAGAAAATTTGAAGAATATATCGAATATATTTTTCAGAGATTTGGATTTCCATGAAATGAAAGACTTAATGGTTGCGGTTAAGACTTATATATCAAGCTCAAAAAAGATAAAAAGATCATTACGTAAGGATATCGAGAAATATATGGATGAAGTGGAAAACAAAATGAACGAAAACGTAAAAAAAATAAAAGAGCAGTTACAAGATATTGATTATGATGGAATAAAAACGATTATGATATCTCAGGAATCAGCCTCAAAAGAAAGGAAAATAAATTGACAAATAATATTATTAAACAAGATGACATAATGAATTTGTTGGGGTGTTGTTATGATAAATGTTTGAATGGTGCACCGGCAGTGAGTAAAAGTGTGCCAGAACTTGCAGAGGATTATTTGAAAAAAGATGTTTCAAGAAAAAAGGCGTGTAAGAAAATGTTGAAAAATCAAATTGTTAAATGTGGGACATCTGGATTTTTGACAGGATTTGGTGGTATTATTACGCTTCCTGTTTCTATTCCTGCTAATGTAGGAAGTGTTATTTATGTGCAAATGAGAATGATTGCGTGTACTGCTTATATGGCAGGATACGATTTGGACTCTGATCAGACGCAGACGTTTGTGTATGCCTGCCTTGCAGGTGTTGCTGTTAATAATCTTATTGTAAAGAAAATTGGTGTCCCAACCGGTGTAAAAATTGCAAATAATATGATAAATAAAATACCAGGAACTGCATTAACAAAAATTAATCGGGCAGTAGGAGCACGCTTTGTAACTAAATTTGGGGAAAAAGGAATAATAAATTTGGGAAAGTCAGTTCCAATATTTGGTGCAATTCTTGGGGGTTGTTTTGATGTTGTTGAAACGAAAATAATTGCGAAACGGGCATATCGATGGTTTATGAAAGGGGAATTCACAATAAAGAAGGATGAAGATATGATTAAAAAATAATAACAAAGAACAAATTAAAACCAACCTGCTCCCCATAAACACCTTTTTCTCTAAGGTCATCTCCTCCAAACTAGATATGAGTAAGACTGAATGAGAACAAGACCCCGGAAGGGGTATACCGTTATTGCAAATATCCGGAAATAAGATATCCGGAACAGATATTTACGTTTGAAATGTGGGATGCAGAAGAGGTCGCAGAAGTGAAATTTACAGCAATCAATAACGACTTCTTTCATGAGGAAAATGGAAAGTATTATTTGAATCTGTTTCAGTTCGAAATGGTGGATTTTGATCATACGGAAAAGTGGTAGGAATACCAGGGGGAATATGAAAAAGGTGTTCCGGAAGAAAAAGAAAAGCAACAGAAATAAAAGATATGTGAAAGGATGTGGTCTTTATGTCATTGTTTTTTGATCCGATCATTATGTGGCTGATGACAGAGCTGGTTCAGTCTGGGACTTCCAATCCATTAAAGGTTCTGGGCTGTATTGTACTGGCATGCCTGGGAACATTATTTGGGATGGGGTTGATGGTGTTTTTTCAAATAAGCATTGATAAAAAATAAGTTGATAGATCAGTCCTTGCTGGAAAGTTTAATTTCTGTTGTAAATTACTGCCAAAAATTATTGCATAATCTATAAAAACTGCACAACTAAAAATTTATTTTCTCTTTATAATTATGTAATCCCTTATAAAAAGCTTCAGGTCTGATTTAGCGACATTGTCAATAGACAGATGCGTTATTATCAGGGAATGATCGATCTGAATATCCTGGAAAAGGGCGGAGATTATAACGAATTAAAAAAGAGCTATGTCATCTTTATCTGCACCTTCGATCCCTATGGACAAGGGCGTCATCTGTACAGTTTCGAATATCTGTGTGATCAGGATCCGTCGTTGACATTTGGAGACGAGACCATTAAAATTATTCTAAATACGAAAGGAACGATGGACGACGTGAGTCCGGAAATGAAACGGTTGTTGGAATATATTGATGGTCAGGCTGCAAGCGATGAGTTTACGAGAGAGCTGGATGATGCGGTGCAGTCTGTTCGCCGAAATGAGAAATGGAGGCTGGATAGTGTGAAAAATAAATTTTTCACACGGCAAATTTGTGACTGTAGCCCCAAATTTGCGGGCTAAGGAGGAGGGGAGTTTTATATGACACTGCATCAGGAATATCATAATTCGTTGAGGGAAGAGCCCGTATATTATCAGGAATAACAGACAGGCACATCTCCCATTTTCGTGTATATACTGTTATAATACATACACGGGAATGGGATTTTTTGATTTTATGGATTATGAGACATATCCCGAAAAAAGATTTTTGAAACCGTGATCAAAATTGTTGAGAAAAGGGGAGTATGATGTCGGCAGATTATAATGATATTTCGAATAACCTCACAAATGATATTACGGCATTTCTGGATCTGGAGCAGGATTTAGTGGACCGGATGGGAGACTGCCCCAATGTGGAAAGAAAGACCCATGGGGAGAGTCTTCTCTGGAGGACGATCGAGAGCCGGAATGGATGGGTACTGCAGCAGAGAACATTATCACAGAAAGCACGTATTGTAGGAGAGGATGGCAGGCAGAAGGGCAACGGAAGCATTGCTGCCATGCGGGAGAAGATGGATCGGCTGATGGCAGATGCGTTTGTGCGGCCGGGAGATGTGATCGGTGTATCCAGACGGTTGTATGAGCATTATGGCATATATGTGGGAGCCGGCAGAGTGATCCACTATGCCGGAGAAGGTGGAGATTTTGGCGGCCGGGTGTCTGTTCATGAAGCACCTATAGAGGATTTTGTAAAGGAAGGCGAAGATTATTTTGTTGTGAGTTTTGCGCCGGGATTTCCGATCAAGCTCCGGTCTGCCACGTCCTTTTTCTTTCATGGGATCATGGATTACTACGGGGAACGCTTCCAGCAGCAGGAGTGGGATGTTTTTTCTCCGGAGGAGACGGTGCAGCGGGCGAACAGCCGGTTAGGCGAGGAAAAATACAGTCTGATCCATAATAACTGTGAGCATTTTGCAATCTGGTGTAAAACAGGAAAGGCGCAGTCCAGCCAGGTGCGGCAGGTGGCCGGATATGTGCTGGCGGCAGGTGTTGATATGGACGGTATCGCGGAAAACAGAGAGGATGTGGAGGCTTATCTTGCTTCCTCCGTTGACATTTGAAAAGGGTGCCGTTACAATCAAAAGAAAGGGAACGCCTTTACGATGTCAGGCGCATAAACAACAAAGCACTTATGAAAGAGGATGAAAATGAACAAATCAGATTTAGAATTAATGGTTGGAGATCAGGAACAGATTTTATGGAGGGGAAGACCGGATTTTAAATGTTTTCTTTTGGAAAGCATATTTAATTCCATGCTTCCGGTTGCAGTGATATGGGCACTTGTGGATAGTTCTATGATCGGTACGATCCGCATGGCATCGGCCGGGGCGATGTCAGGAGGCTTCGGACTGGCATTTCTGGGATTCTTTTTGCTGCATCTGATGCCGGTATGGCTTTATGTGGGCGGTGTGCTGTTTTCTATATTGAAATATAAGCATACGGAGTTTATTATCACAGATAAGGGTGTATATATATCCGGAGGAATGTTTACATATAATTATGAAATGAAACCGTTTACGGATCTTTTCCATATCAATATCCACAGGGGGATTTTTGATCAGATGCTCGGTGTGGGGGATGTGATCATGGTATGTGGACATACAACCTACAACACGGATACCCGGAATGGTCATTCCAATCATGATCACGAAGGTTTTAAGATTTATGATATACCGGAGTATCAGAAGGTCTTTTCTATGTTAAAGAAGCTTCAGACAGATATTTATGCGGATACGATGTATCCTAATGATATGCGTCCACAGGACAATCATGGATATCAGACACAGTACAGAGGCATGGATCAAAATCGTTAAATTTATTGACTCCTATGACATTATATGTCATAGGAGTTTTGTATTCTTGTCATACTGTATCGCGAGCAGGAAGATTGAAAGGCAGAAAGGGAGGTTTGTTATGAAGATAATGAATCAGCTTTTGGGAATCTGTGGTTTTGAATTGGAAGAAGCATTTCCCCCGGAGGATGAGGAAGCGCTGCATGCAATGGAGGCAGAGTATGAGGCAGAAAAGAAAATAAAGCAGCAGTTGCAAAGAGACAAGGTTGTTTTGGGCAGATGGAATCAATTCATGATCCGTGCCATTGTGGTTTTGGCATTGATTCTGTGGATACCGTGTATGTGGCAGAAATGGAGTGTCTGGAGTGTGTTTGGGGTGTGGCTTGTAACGGAGCTGTTGTGGTGTGGAGTAAGAGAGTTTTATAAGATCGGTGATTTTGTGATACATGAACTGGCGGTGATCGGCGGAGTGTTATTGGCTGTTATTTTGCAGTCTCCGGAGAAGGTGCTTTATGCGTTTGGTTTATCCTGTATGTCTGCGGTGCTTCTGTCCAATAATCTGGGCTTGAGAATGTGGCAGGGGAAGCCGGTCAGATACTGCGAAAATATTGCCGGGCTTTTTTTGATGTTATGTACCGTCATTACGGTTATCTTTTATTATTTTCGATAATATGCCATCTGAAGGGGCGCGTTCCATGATGAACTTTCTGCATGGTGTAATTTCTTGCAAAATTATAGTGCGGGGGGTACAATGATAAATAAAAATGTGGAGCGGAGGACGATCATAATGAATAAAAAAATCAGTGAAAAACTCATTCATGTGGCAAACGGCAGACAGAAGGCAGATCTGGTTCTGAAAAATGCCAGCATTGTCAATGTATTTACGGAGGATATAGAGATTGGTGATGTGGCAGTTGTGGATGGAATGATTGCCGGGATCGGAACATATGAGGGTGAGGTCGAAAAGGATATGACAGGAAAGTATCTTTGCCCGGGATTTATCGACGGTCATATTCATCTGGAAAGTTCGATGGTGGCGCCTGCCGAGTTTGAGAAGGCTGTGCTTCCCCATGGAACCACAGCAGTCATTACAGATCCTCACGAGATCGCCAATGTGGCAGGCTGCGAGGGAATCGAGTTTATGCTCAGATATACACAGGATATGACATTGGACGTGTTCTTTGTAGTACCGTCATGTGTGCCTTCCACCGGGCTGGATGAGGCAGGAGCCTGTCTGGAAGCGGCAGATATTGAGCCGTTTTATGAGAACGATCGTGTGATCGGTCTGGCAGAAATGATGAATTCCTTTGGAGTAAATCAGGCAGATCCGGCGATTCTGGATAAGATAAATGTAACACTGGAGCATCAGAAAATTATTGATGGACATGCTCCGCTGTTGTCGGGACAGGAGCTTAATGGTTATGTGGCAGCAGGGATACGCTCCGATCACGAATGCTCCAATGTCCGGGAAGCGAAGGAAAAGTTTGCAAGGGGTCAGTGGATCATGGTGCGTGAAGGAACGGCCGCACATAATCTGGAGGCATTGCTTCCGTTATTTGAAGCGCCGTATGCCCAGAGGATCATGCTGGTGACAGATGATAAGCATCCGTGTGATCTGCTTCGGGATGGACATATTGATGCCATTGTACGAAAAGCCGTACAGAAAGGTATTGATCCGGTCAAGGCGATCAAGGCAGGAACTTATAATGCAGCCTCCTATTTTGGACTTGTGAACCATGGTGCTATTGCACCGGGGTATTGTGCGGATATTGCAGTGCTTGACAGCCTGACAGAACTGAATGTTCTGGAAGTATACAAGGACGGTGTCCTTGCAGCAGAGAACGGAAAAAGCCTTGTGAAAAGCTCTGTGCCGGAAATGGGACAGGAGATACAGGAACGGGTATACCATTCCTTCCATGTTGACCCGGTGAATGTGTCACAGCTTGCAATGGAAAAGAAAGGGGAGCGTATCCGTGTGATTGATCTGAATGCGCATGAACTTCTGACTACAGAACGGATTGCCGGATGGACATGCCGGGAGGGCTGTGCAGACGGTGTGGATCCGGAGGAGGATATTGTGAAGATCGTTGCTCTGGAGCGTCATAAAAATACCGGTCATATTGGCAAAGGCTTTTTGGGAAGATATGGTCTGAAAAAGGGTGCAGTTGCTACAAGTGTGGGACATGATTCTCATAATCTGGTCATTGCCGGAACGAATGATGAGGATATAGCATGTGCAGCGAACCGTGTTATTGAAAATGAAGGCGGTCTGGCAATCGCATTGGATGGAGAGATCGTTGCGGATCTTCCGCTGCAGATCGCAGGCCTGATGTCAACTCTTCCGTTGGAAGAGGTGGATCAGAGACTGGAGGAAATGAAAGCGATTCTGCGTGAATGGGGGATCTCAGAGGAGATCGATCCGTTTATGACACTGAGCTTTGTAAGCCTGCCAGTGATTCCTTCTCTGCGTCTGAACACATACGGAGTGATTGATGTTAATCAGCAGAAGGTAGTGGATGCTTCATTTTAGTGATAGGTAAGGAATCTTATGAAGAAACAGCCGAACGTACTGTCCTCAAAGGCTTCAATATCTGAGGATCATACAGTCTGGCTGTTTTTTTGTCGAAAATTATAAACTTTTTTCGGAATCATTACAATATTAAAGTGTAAGGATTCTAACCGAGACGTCAAGGGAAGAGGAAAGGAAAGGAAAACGTGACAAGACAGGAATTTGACCGGTTTGTGTCCGAGAGCGGTAAAGACATTTTACGATTCTGCCGGATGAATGCAGGGGGAAGCGCAGAGGGAGATGATCTTTACCAGGACACCATGTTGACATTGTGGGAGCAGGCTGACAAATTAAATAAAAATGATTCTCTGAAAAGTTATGCATTATCCGTTTCCATCCTTATATGGAGAAACAAAAGGAGAAAATTTGCATGGAGGCACAGGATCGCAGCGTTTGAAAGCTACGAAAAGCATGTGGAAAATGGTTTTCATATGCCGGGAAAAAGCACGGAGGAACCGGAGCAGCAGCTTTTGCAAAAGGAAATGACAGAGATAGTGCAGAGACAGGTGCAGGCATTACCGCAAAAATACCGCACGATTGTTTATCTTTACTATTCTGCAGGACTAAAGTTTAAGGAGATTGCAGAATGTTTGCATATTCCGGAAAGCACCGTGAAAAGCCGGATGCGCAGAGCAAAGAGTATCCTGAAAAAAGAATTGGCAGTTATTATGCCTGACGGCCCGGAGGAAAAGGGTTGCCGGCGAATGGAGGATTCGTAATATGAATGAAAAAAAATTAGACCAGATTTTACAGCAGGCCCTTACCCCGGAGGTAAATGATAATGAGATCAAAGTAAGGTTTGAAAAGGGGGAATATCCTATGAAGAAAAAGAGAAATTATATAAGACCGGCCGTTGCGCTGGTGGCATGTGCGGCATTGGTGGCAGGAATCGGTTTTGGAAATCTGCCGGAGCAGATATTATCCAATACGGGGCTGTCCCATACAACGGACATATCTACCGATAAGTCATCCCGGAATGTGGAAAACGGTTTTGTGATGAAGGTGAAGGCTGCCGAGGTAAAGGAACTGAAAAAGGGAGAGACGCAGACTGCTATTTATTCGGGGGGAGCCACAGGAGAATCCTGGAGCGGTTCGGATCAAAACAAAGAGATCGGATATATGATCGATCTGCCTTTGGTATGTGAGGGGGAAAATATGGATACCATTACCTATTCGGTAAACAAAGGCTGTTTCCGCATCCTGCAGCCGAAGGATAAACCATATGTGATCAAAGGCGAGGAGTGCGAAAAACCGAAACAGGTCAGCAGTGGCGTGGATATTGAGGTTGTGCCGGAGGGTGCAGACAATCTGGAGGCGAAGTATTATAAATCTTATACCATCTCCGCGAAGGATCAGGACAGAAAGGATGTTGAAGTGGCTATCTGTGATGAGAAAAAATTGTCGAAGGAGCTTTATAAGCGGCTGTGGGATAATAACAGCACCGGTATGACAGACGAGGAGCTTACCGCAGAGGCAGCCGTTAAAAATGAAGTGTTGGACAGCCCGGAGGTTACCTGCAAGATTACTTACCGCGGGGATTCCGGACAGAAAACGGAGACGGCCAGAGTAGCTGTGCGGCTTGAGGCGATGACATACAAAGAAGCAGCAGGCAGCTGCAATGACAAACGACTGAAAAAGGAGCTGGAATTATTGAAAGATAGTATGGGAGTTTTTGTAGCATTCGAAAGATTGTAAGCGGAAGTGTGAATTTAGATTCGAACCTGACGGCAGTGTTGTTAAAAAGCAGCACTGCCGTTTTTTGAGGAAATTACGAGAAATGATGATTTATACTTCCTCAAATTTCCCGAACTACATATTTATTTCTCGATAATTTTCTGAAAACGGGCTATACTAAAGAAAACAGACAAGAAAGAATGTGGGAGGGAAGTGATCATATGAAGCAGGATTTTATTCGGGCAAAGGAACTGGCAGGACAGTGGGATATTACCCCCAGACGTGTGAATCAGCTTTGTGCAGATGGAATGATTCCCGGTGCATATAAGGCAGGACGCTTCTGGATGATCCCTTCCGATTTTGGGATGCTGGCAATCCTGTCTGACCGGTATTATATATTGTCCAACCGGGAGTCGGGAGAGGGACGCTTTGATCTGCAGCTGAAACCGAGAGATCATAAACGTAAGGGATATATCATTGAGTTTAAGGTTGCGAAGAGCCAGACAGAGCAGGAACTTGCCGGGGCGGCAAAGGATGCGGTCCGCCAGATACGGGATCGTGGGTATGCAGAGGATATGAAGTATCACGGCATCACGGAGATTGGATTTTTTGGCATTGCTTTCCACGGCAAACGGGTGGCGTGTGAGTATCAGGAAAATTAAATGAGGTAATAGCAGCGTTGTGACCTTTTGAAAACATCATTCGTATATCAAGTGAAAGGGGGAGACGAAATTTGAATAAAGAGGAGTTTGAGAGCTGCTATAACAGGCATTTTGATTTCGTTTACCGGCTTTCCTTTACCTACGTGAAAAATCCGGCGGATGCAGAGGATGTGGCACAGGAGACCTTCGTGCGTCTGTACCGTCAGGAGGGGGAATTTGCGTCAGAGGAGCATGTCAGGCGCTGGCTGCTGCGGGTAGCGATCAATCTGTCAAAGGATCATCTGCGGTCTCGTTGGAATCAAAAAAGGCAGGAGTTCGATGAGAATATGCCGGAGGAAGTATTTGGCTGGCAGGAGAATCAAAAGGAAATCTGGCAGGAAGTAGCAGCGTTACCGGAAAAGTATCGTCTGGTGCTGTATCTTTATTATTATGAGGGATACAGTGTACGTGAAATCGGACAGATACTGCGGTGCAGCACTTCGGCAGTGAAGATGCGTCTGAAACGGGGCAGGGAGAAGCTGCGGGAATCATTAGAACCGGGAGTTGTTGGATTCTAAAGTTTGCGCGTCTGCGGGAAAAGGAGGAATATTATGAGTATAAAAGATTATCGGGATATGTATGATCATGTCAGGGTATCGGGGGAGAGAAAAAGTGAGATCCTGAGTGAAATTACAGGGGCAGGTGAGACAAGGCAGCCGGAGCATAAGCATCCGCGGCTTATGATGGCAGCAGCGATTGTTGCCGCTGCGCTGGTGGTGATCCTTCCGGTGGGAGGTTATGCATCCCAGAAGATGAATACACATTTTACTTATAGCGTGGAAAGGGAAGCAAAGGACCATGTGGCCATATTGCATTTTTATAAGAAATACGGAGAAACTCTGGGATATGAATATACTATGGAGCGTGAAGCGAAAGATACTTTGGCAAAGTATATCCGGAATGCCCATCCTAATTATTATGTAAAGCTGTCATACAATAAAGAAGCATTGAGGCTGGGAAAGGATTATACTATCTGGAAACGTCCAACGAAGTATACGGATTACTACGGGAATGTTCTTTTTCAATATAAAGAGGCGGAGCATAATAAACTAAGGAAGAAGCTTGTAAAAGAAACAGATCCTAAAAAGAAGAAAAAAATATGGAAATCTATGGAAAAATATACAGATAAGGATTTTTCGGTCAGTGTGTATTATATCAATCGTGCGAAAAATGTACGGATGAAATATATCAAAGACATAGAAAAAATGACGATCGGAGAAAACAGGGCATATTATTTTAAGGGGATACGTCCTGCGGAGGCTCAGACGAAGGCGGAACGAATGTATGTAGAGGATAATAGAGAAAACACTATCTGGATCTTTGACGAGAATGTTGGATACTGTATGGAAATTATCGGAGGAGATGGCTTATCAGAACGGGATATGAAAAAAATTGCCAGAAGCATTTCTCTGGAAAAGACAACAAAGGAAAACAGTATGGAATTTTCTGTGATTTCCACCATTATTAATGAGGATGGATATGAGTAGAATGTGCCTTGCACCAAAATAAAACATAAGCCTCTGTGTCCTAATAATCGGACACAGAGGCTTATGCTGTGTTAAGAGGAAAATTATCGTTATGGTCTGCTGTTGCCACCCGGAGCACCGATAATATACTGGCCGTCGCTTGTGGCTGCATCGGAGGAACCGCTGCCGCCGCCCATACCACCGCCACCGCCGTTATACTTGATGCCGGTCTGTGTGGTTCCGTCAGTGGTTTCCGTGTAGACATTGCCATTGCCGGTCAGGACGTTCTCGCCCTTTAAGAATACCGTAACCTGATTGGTTGTGTTGTCACCGCTCTTGATCTGAAATACTGCAGAATCCTGTTCGGCGCTGCCACCGAGTGTACTGTTGTCAATGTGGAGATTATCCCAGATCAGATTGACCCTTAAGTAATCCGGCGTAAAATTTCCGAATATCACAAGGGAAAACTTTGATAATACAAGTTATATGATTTATTTGTTTACCATTTAACAAAGTTTTGGATGATTCCGCGGGGTTCCTTGCGTGGTTCAGACAAAGGTGCTATAGTAACTTCAAATTTATAATTTAAATACGGAAAGACAGGAGGCATAGATCAATGAAAATTGTGATTTTAGATGGTTTTACAAGCAATCCGGGTGATTTAAACTGGGATAAAATGGAAGCATTAGGTAATCTGACTGTATATGAGTACACACCAAATCGGACGGCAGATATTGTGGACCGGCTGCAGGACTGCGAGATTGCTCTGACCAATAAAACGGTCATTACAGCAGAGGTTATGGAGGCCTGTCCGGGACTTCAATATATTGGTGTGCTGGCTACCGGATATAATGTAGTAGATATGGCGGCGGCTGCAACGCATGGTATTACGGTTACAAATGTGCCGGGATACAGTACACAGGCAGTTGCACAGCAGGCATTTGCCCTGCTTTTGGATATCTGCTCTCACGCAGCGCATCACAGCAAAGAGGTTCATAATGGCAGATGGAGCAGGGGACGTGATTTCTGTTTCTGGGATTATCCATTGATCGAGCTGGATCATAAGACGGCGGGAATTATCGGTTTTGGACAGACAGGCAAAGCCATTGGCCGTGTAGCGAAAGCGTTTGGCATGAGAGTGATCACCAATGGTTCCCATGAGACGCCGGAAGGAAAGGCGATCGGAGAATATGTTTCCAGAGAACAGCTTTTGAAGGAGTCCGATGTGATCTTTCTTGCCTGTCCGTTGAATGAGCAGACGAAAGATCTTGTCTGTAAAGAAACCATCGCGCAGATGAAGGATGGGGTCATTCTGATCAATACCAGCCGTGGCGGAACGATTGTGGAAAAGGATCTGGCGGAGGCTCTTCACAGCGGTAAGGTGTATGGAGCAGGTGTTGACGTGGTATCTGTGGAGCCTGCCAAACCGGATAATCCGCTGCTTGCCTGTGAGAACTGTGTGATCACGCCGCACATTGCATGGGCTGCCAAGGAGGCAAGAGGGCGCCTGATCGATATTGCTTCCGGGAATGTTAAGTGTTTTCTTGAGGGGAAAGCACAGAATGTTGTTCATTGAAATACTCCTGTTTAAGTATAATTCCTTTTATGAAGCAGAAGGTTACACAAAAAGGATTATTGCCGTATGATAGCGGTGTTGTTACAATAAAAACAGGCATATGAGTATATTTTGCAATTTTAATGTGTGTGTGTTACAATACAGCGACAGTTAGCATTAACTAACTGTCGCTGTATTTATTTATACGCATATATTTAATATACAGATAAGAATTATGTGTAAGATATGAAATATTAAGAAAGGAGCAGTTTATGTCTGAACTGATCATATTAAGTATTCCGTTTCTGGGGACCTCTCTGGGGGCGGCAATGGTATTTTTTGTTAGGGATAAGATTGCGCCAAAGCTGGAAAAGCTGCTGCTTGGTTTTGCAGCAGGTGTTATGATCGCTGCCTCTGTGTGGTCTCTGTTGATCCCGGCGATTGATATGACAGAAGCGCAGGGAGGGATTGGCTGGCTTCCGGCATTGGTGGGATTTCTGCTGGGCATCGGATTTTTGCTGATACTGGATACGGTCATTCCACATCTGCATTTAAAAAGCCCAGAACCGGAGGGACTTCATTCCGGGCAGCCTCATTTGTCCAAGACTACAATGATGCTGTTTGCGGTGACGCTTCACAACATTCCGGAAGGAATGTCTGTGGGGGTTGCCTATGCAGGAAGCCTGATACGGGGAGCCGGTATCACCGCAGCCGGTGCTTTGGCACTGGCACTTGGCATTGCCATTCAGAATTTTCCGGAGGGAGCGATTATTTCCCTGCCCCTTTGCGGCGAGGGAATGAGCCGGAGAAAAGCATTTGTATGTGGCGTTTTGTCCGGAATCGTAGAACCAATCGGCGGCTTTATTACGATTCTGATCGCCGGACTGATCTCACCGGTGCTGCCATATCTTCTGGCATTTGCGGCCGGAGCTATGATGTATGTCGTGATTGAGGAGCTGATTCCGGAATGTCAGGATGGAATGCACAGTAATATCGGTACGATTGGAGCGTCATTGGGGTTTGCATTAATGATGGTTCTGGATGTGGCATTGGGATAATATGGAGAATCACACAGAAGAAGGAACGTGTTCGGATTGATGGAATTAACTACTATGTAACGGCACTGGGCAGCAGAGTCTTTGATGGAGTCTGCAGCGGTGTGAGAGTCCCTGTGCCGAGAAGCAAGCCGGAAGAGTACCGGAAAATGCTTCAGGATAAGGGGCTGAATATGACATGATTTCCTGTTTTCCTGCACTTGCACTTGAGAATAAAAAAGCATCTGTGATATACTTTGGTTTGGAACAGGTTGTAAAGGAGTAAATTCGGTGAGTGGAATATGATTTACGAATGATAACATTTACATCATATTAAATAAAGAGGGACGAGAGATGTTTGTGAAAAAATACACACCATGGGTCAGCAGGATCTTGATCATTGCATTATTGATATCGGGGAATTTTTTGGAAAATCCGGTTTCTGAGAGGACTTCTGCGGCGGAAAAGCCGGTTTCTTATCGCAATGTGATCTATACACTGGATGAGAATAACAAAGATCCACAGGGGATTTATTATAATATTTCAGGGGATGAGGCAATGGTGGGGGACACATCCTTTGGAGCGGCAGATTATCAGGGGGCAGGGGATGGCATTGTGATCATTCCGGATGCTGTTTCCAAAGATGGTAATGTGTATGATGTTACGAATATCAGCTCCTATGCTTTTAATCGATGCAGCAAGCTGAGAAAAATTACGGTTGGTGATAATGTTCAGAAGATCAGTGAGGGGGCCTTCAGTCTTTCCGGTCTGAGTAAGATTCATATTGGTAAACAGGTTCAGAAGATTGAAACGACATGGCTGGTTCCCTTTGAGGGGACAAAGCTGGAGGAGATTACGATTGATCCGGAGAATAGATTTTACACAGTAAAGGATGGTGTTTTGTTTACAGCGGACTTGTCAGAGCTGGTACGTTATCCCAGTCAGGATACGCGGACAGAGTACACGATTCCGGACAGTGTTACAAAGATTTCCCAGTATGCCTTTGAATCGGTGCGCAATGTAAAGAATATGATGATTCCTTCCGGAGTGGAGGAAATCGGTGCTGCAGCATTTGAGGCAGCCACTGCGTTGTACCCGGTGCAGGATCTGCGTAATGTACAGCGGCTTGGAGCTATGGCATTTGCGGATGTGAAAAATCTCAGGATGATCCTTTTGGGAGAAAATCTGCAGATATATATGGGAAAAGCATATCAAAATACCAATCAGATTATCATTCGTTCCGGTATAGAATCGTTGTATCTGCCGGGTGGGACAAAAACAAGCTATGAGGTGTTGAATGGGTGCACCGGTGTCAAAAGCGTGATTTTTGGAAAAGGAATGACGCTGCATAGAGGGGACGGTGCCTATTGTAAGGAATTAGAGAACATAGTTTTACCGGAGGATCTTACAGAAATCCCGGAGAATTTTGCAAAGGGCTGTACCTCGCTGAAAAGCATATACATTCCTGAGACTGTGACAAAAATCGGAGAAAATGCATTTCAGGATGATACGGTTGTACTATACGGAAAAAAGGACAGTGTAGCCGAAAGCTATGCAAAAGAAGCCGGGCTTACCTTTCAGGATATTGATGAGCATGTCCACCAATATGAGCCGTATACCTTTTATGAGGATGAATATGTAACAATAACCGGGATGCTCTGTCGGGAGTGTGGTCACGCATATGATTGTGAACAAACCATGATCAAGGCTCTGCCGGAGACAAGTGCATTTCCGATAGTTACCGCCAGCACCCCGACAGTGACCCCGACAGCAACGCCAACGCTAAGTCCGTCAGCCGGTGTGACCCCGTCGGCGACGCCAACGCCAAGTCCGCCAGCCGGTGCGACCCCGACAGCAACCCCAACGCTAAGTCCGCCAGCCGGTGCGACCCCGACAACAACCCCAACGCCAAGTCCGCCAGCCGGTGTGACCCCGACAGCAACGCCAACGCTAAGTCCGCCAGCCGGTGTGACCCCGTCGGCAACCCCAACAGCGAATCCCCTGATCAGTCTGAATCCAACGGTGAGTCCGCAGGGAAGTCCGGCTCCTTCTGTGCTTTCCACAAGTATGCCGGATACCGATGCGTCAGCGGAGCCATCGGAAAGATCAGATCTGTCTATTGCGGGGCTCCGGGTGCGGTCCGGAGACAATCGTCATGTGACACTTTCCTGGAGCTATAATATGTCAGCGACAGGCTATGAAATTTATATGTCATCCGGCAAAAATAAGACATACCGCCGGATACAGACTCTTTCCGGGCAGACACTTTCTTATACATACAATAAGCAAAAGGCCGGCGTCCGGTATCGTTATAAGCTTCGTGCCTGGTGGACGGATGGCAGCCGAATTGTATATGGAGCGTTTACGAAACCGCAGACCATAACAGTTACCCGGCTTATCACACCGGTGATTTCGGTGCAGAAAAAAAGAGCAGGCAGCATTCCTTATTTGCTGCTTCGTGTCAAAAGATATAATGCGGACCGGGTGCAGTTATACGCAGCAACCAATGGAGGAGCCTACAAAAAGATTGTCCTAAAGACCAATTCCATCAAAAAACTTCATGGGATCTATCGGATTCGTTATCAGAAGGGCAACAAGACATTCCGGATCCGGATCAGAACCTATAGGAAGCGTGGCAAAAAGAGGTTGTTCAGCTATTATTCTAAACCTGTGAAAATAAAGGGATAGCGGAGTTTGAATAATAAAGTCCGGCGTTTGCATTTGAAAGAAATTAAAACTGTGTACGAATTTTTATCAAGTTTTTTTGAAAAAAGTTATTGAAAATGATTTTTGGTTGTGCTATGATTGTTTTCGTAAAGAGCGAAGGTGCTTCTATTTTTAGATAGAAGTGCCTTTTTTGTTTTCTTAAAAAGAAATAATCCGGTTAAGAATTATTTTGGAAGGCATGAAGCTCGGACAGGAATGCGCAATCCTATCGTAACTATAGAAACAGGAGAATGGTGATGGACAGAAAGGTGGTACGGATATGTTGAATTCTGGAGATACTGGATTTATGATGATAGCAACGGCGTTTGTATTTTTTATGACGCCGGGACTGGCATTTTTCTATGGAGGACTTGTTCGCCGGAAAAATGTCTTAAATACAATGATTTCGTCGTTTTTTATTATGGGACTTGCTTCCCTGATGTGGGTGCTGGTGGGATATTCTCTTTCCTTTAGCGGCAACTGCGGCGGTGTGATCGGCAATCTGAAAAGCTTTTGTATGAATAATGTGGGCTGGGAGCCCGGAGCTTATGCGGACGGCATACCGGCATTATTGTTTGCTGCATTTCAGATGATGTTTGCTATTATTACCCCGGCACTGATCACCGGATCTGTTGCCGGAAGAATGAAATTTAAAGCGTTATTTGCTTTTATTGCTCTGTGGCTTCTGGTTGTATATTTCCCGATGGCTCATATGGTATGGGGCAAAGGAGGTCTTCTCGGTGAAGTGCTGGGTTCTGTGGATTTTGCCGGAGGGAATGTAGTACATATCAGCTCCGGTGTCAGCGGTCTGGTGCTTTCCCTGATGCTCGGCAAGCGCCGCGGATATGAAAAGACCGCATACCGTACCCACAATATCCCGTTTGTTTTGCTGGGAGCTTCTATCCTGTGGTTTGGATGGTTCGGTTTCAATGCGGGAAGTGCATTGGGGGCAAATGGGCTGGCTGTTCACGCATTTATGACGACGAACACCTCTGCAGCCTGTGCAATGCTTTCATGGATGGTGATCGATATGATCCGTGATGGCAAACCGACCGTGATCGGTGCCTGTACAGGTGCCGTACTTGGTCTGGTAGCCATTACGCCGGGTGCCGGTTTTGTGCCGCTGTGGTCCGCGATTATTATTGGTATCGTAGTGAGTCCGATCTGTTACTTTATGATGTCCGTAGTAAAGAAGCACTTTGGTTATGATGATGCGCTGGATGCATTTGGATGTCATGGTGTCGGCGGCATCTGGGGTGGTATCGCAACCGGAATTTTTGCACAGAAGTCTATCAATGGAGTGGCACGCTGGGATGGATTGATCTTCGGTGATTACCGTTTGTTCCTGGCGCAGATCATCAGCATTGTGGCAACGATCGCAGTTGCTATTGTCGGAACGCTGATCTGTGCATCTGTTGTCAAGCTGTTTACTCCGCTGCGTGTATCAGAGCATGATGAGAGAGTGGGACTGGACGAGAGCCAGCATGGAGAAAGTGCATATCCGTCCTTTAACGGATTGGATTAGGGAGTTAAAGAAAATCAGGAGGTTAGGATTATGATCAAAATCGATGCGATTATTAATGAAGATAAAATGGAGGATGTCAAGGATGCCCTGCAGGAGCTGCAGGTTCACGGAATGACAATCTCACAGGTGATGGGCTGTGGCACACAGATGGGATATAAGGAGAAGGTGAGAGGCTACGACGTGGACATCAATGTTCTTCCTAAGGTGAAATTTGAAATTGTGGTTTCCAGTCAGGAGTGGGCAAGGCGTACGGTAGATGCTATCTGCCGAACAGCACATACCGGGGAGCACGGAGACGGTAAGATTTTTGTTTATGAGCTGATGGATGTGGTGCGGATCCGTACCGGAGAGCATGGACCAAAGGCTGTGTGGGCTGCGGATCAGACGGAATAATATAAAGATCCCTTGTGGATGTGATTTTCCCCCATTTTTTGAGAAATGTACGCATTTATTCATCATATTTCAAGTATTTTTTGGTAGCATTTTAAGAAGAATACATGTATAATAGAATATATGACTCAAATTTGACACACAGGTGTAAATAAAATTGGGGGCTGATGGAGATGGTATTTGTAACAGGCGATACTCACGGCGATTGGAAAAGCAGGCTGAACCGTTATGTTTTTCCGGAGGGAGTGGAGCTGACGAAGGATGATTATGTGATCGTCTGTGGAGATTTTGGCATCTGGGATGACAGTCCGAGAGAGCATGCCAATCTGGACTGGTTAGAGAATAAAAAGTTCACTACGCTTTTTGTGGCGGGCAACCACAGTAATTATGATATATTGGACAATCTGCCGGTGGAGGAGTGGCACGGAGGAAAGGTTAATTTTATCCGGCCTTCTGTGATCCACCTGATGAGAGGACAGATTTTTGATATAAATGACAGAAGCTTTTTTACCTTTGGCGGAGCAAGCTGCCACGACATTCCGGATGGCGTGCTGGAGCCGGATGATGAGAGGATTGAGAGCTGGTATAAGATGCGGAAAATGTTCCGGATCAATCATCTGTCCTGGTGGGAACGGGAGCTTCCTTCCGAGGAGGAGATGGAGGAGGGGCTAAAGAATCTTGCCGCTCACGATCATAAGGTGGACTATATCATTACTCATAGTCCATGTTCCTCTATTCTGGAGCAGATGGATGGATATCCGGATTTCTATGCAAAGGATTATCTCACAGATTATCTGGATGAGATCAAAAATACCACAGAGTTTGAAGCGTGGATGTTTGGACATATGCATGTCAATGTCAGCTTTGAAGAAGAAAAATGTCACTGCATTTTTGATGAGATCGGCAGATTAGAATAATAGCAGCAATGAGGATTATTTCGTTGCTGCTATTATTTTGTCCAATTCTTCTATCAAAAACTGGCGGGAGGTAACAGTAATGGCGTGAATGCCCTGCTTTCTGGCACCTTCCGTATTCTCGGCACGGTCATCAAAGAAAAGACATTCCTCCGGGATCAGATTGTATTTTTGCAAAAGGTGCTGATAAATCTCAGGATAAGGCTTAAGCTTTTTGATCTCATAGGAGATCACGCCGCCGGACATGTCCTGTCGGAACGGAGCATCGTCGGTATGCTTGTGAAACATGGTCTCCGGATAATTGGACAGCAGATAAAGAGGATATCCCAGCTCCTTCAGAGTATGTACCCGCTCCCAGACATCTTTTCTGGGTACATGCATATATTCGCAGTGGTTAATGAACCAGGCGATCGTATCACCGTATGCCGGGTATTTCTTACGGTATGCTTCGATAATGGACTGCTCCTCTCCGGCAGCAGCAAGATCCATACCGGACCACAGAGGATCGTTAAACATCGTGTTTCCGATGGCAATGGCGTTTTCTCTGGAAAGTCCGTGATCCATCAGCATATCCGCCCAGCGGTATTCCAGAAGGACACCGCCAATATCAAAAATAAAATTTTTTATATTTGTCATTTCCATAAAATATATCATCCTTTCATATATCAAAAATTTGTAATATAATATTATATTTCTGCGCATAAAAAACAGTTTTTTTCATCTTAATACATTTTTGGTGTGTTCGTAAAGATATAATTTCAGTTTTTTGAAAATATAGTGAAAATCTTTGGGATTTTAATGAAAAATTTCTGTTTTTTGAAAAATTAGTGATTTTTTTCAGAATAATGTGGTAATATATGAAAAAAGGGGTGATTTTATGCAGCCATTTCAGGCAAAAAAGATGCCTTTGGAATACACGATTGATAAGGAAATGCTAAGGCTTATTTCGGAAGCAAATGAGAAATACGGAGAATATAAGTCCTTGCTTCATACATTGGAGTTTGATGCCAGTTTTTTTCTGGATTCGGTTCTTTTGAATGAGAGTTACAAATCAACACAGATTGAGGGAACCCAGATTTCTCAGGATGAAATGTTTTATTTAAAATATATGGAGAAAACAGATGAGAACCGGGAAATTCAGAATCTGAAGAAGACAATGGAATATGCAGTTACCTATTTAAAGTCTGCAGGACAGATTGATTATGAGCTTGTAAATAACATGCACAAGCTGATTTTGGACAGCGTACGGGGGTCTATGAAAACTCCGGGACAGATTAGAACCACACAAAACTGGATCGGACCCAGAGGCTGCAGTATGGAAAATGCAGCGTTTGTCCCGCCTGCACCCGAGGAAGTTTATGGGTTATTAGTGAACTTATATCAATATATGAATGATGAATTTATTGACCCGTTGCTGATCAACATTGCATTGTCACATATGCAGTTTGAGACGATTCATGCATATAAAGACGGCAATGGACGTTTGGGAAGAGCATTGATCCCGGTTCAGATGGCATTATTTGAGTCGGGAACTCCTATTTTGTATATGTCAGAAATTTTAGAATTATACAAACCGTCTTATCAGAGATACTTGATGGAATGTAGAAGAGGAAATACAGCGGGATATATTAAGTTTTTTCTGCAATGTGTCATAGAGCAATGTAATGCTAACATTTATAAGCTGGAGCGGATCAAAAATATTTATAAAGAAGATATGCAGTCTATTGAGGTGATAAAGGGGACTGCAGTATATCGGATCATGCCGGTGATCATGAAGCAGATTGTTTTTACGAAAAAGGAAGTACAGGAAATGTCAGGAGTATCATATAACAGTGTGTCTAATATCATCAATCAATTGGTGGAATTAAAAATTGTGATTCCTGATGATACCGTAAATAAAAAGGGTTTTCAATACAAAAGAATTTATGATGTTTTTGTAGGTACCGACAATTTATGGGGATGAAAATGACGATGGATCGGGGAGCTTATAAAGAAACGGAGGATTTATAAACCATGGGTATGATAAACCGGGAGGATATGCTGGAGCTGACGAGACGTATGACAGTCAAAAGAAACTGCTTTGCCCGTATTGCAGGAGCTTATCTGGACGAGGGGGGCTATATTGACGGCACCTTTAACCAGCATTTTTTGAATCTGACATCGTCCGAACGGGACAAAAATATAAAACTTGCCAAGGCGGTGCCCTTTGCGGAAACGAATGTACAGCTAAAGGAGTATCCGTACCGCAGACAGGATATGACGGATGACAGCATGCGTAAGCTGCTCCTGTCGTTAAATCAGAGTGAGCTGAAAAATGATGCCCTGTTGGAAATGTTTTACGAGGAAGCAGGAAAATATTTCCATAAAAGCGGCGGGTGCGCCGTGTATGTGTTTTACGGTGGGTATGACATTCCGCGGAAGGGCACGGATGGTGCCAGCCAGTGGGAGTCCGAGGAGATTTACGATTTTCTGGTGGGGATTGTTTGTTCTCTGGAGGAGGATTACGAGCCGGGAGAGCCGGAATGTGGATTTCTCTATCCGGCATTTCGCAACCGGAGCAGTGACAGCCGGTTTATCAATGTTTTTCAGGCCGTGCCGGGGGCGGCAGCAGGACAGGGGTTAATGGAGCTGCTGGGGATAAAACAGGCGGGAGAATCACAGGGACAATAAAATACTATCTTTAATTTTTAAATGAAAGTGGGAAGAAATGGAAATAACGGAATAATGAAAGAAGAGTGCAGGTGAAATCTCGCCCGCACTCTTTTCAGCGTTTCCTGGGGGAATCGAACCCTCAACTGCCCCTTAGGAGGGGGCCGTTATATCCATTTAACTAAGGAAACAATCTATATCGACGACAAGTATAACATAAGTTGCGTTTTCATGCAAATAATATTATACTTATATTCAAGTGTGCTTATATGACAGTACGCGGTGAAACAGATCATTGGAAGGCTGTGCATCTGGCACAGAGATGAAAATTATATAAAATTCAGAAATGAGGTTTATGATGAAAAGGAAGAGAATATTTGCCGCTTTGATGGCGGGAATTATCATGGTGGGAAGTATCTGCAGTTCTACAGCACAGGCGGCAGCAAAATGGCCTAAGGGACCGGACAAAGGAAGTCTCAGCAGTGCGTCTGCTATCGTTATGGAGCTTTCTACGGGAACGGTGCTTTATTCAAAAAATATTCATAAAAAGCACTATCCGGCCAGTATCACAAAGATTATGACATCACTTCTTACCCTGGAAAACAGCTCACCGAGTGATGTGGTCACTTTTACAGAGGCGGAAGCCCACGGCATTGAGACCGGCAGCTCCTCTATGTACTGTGTGCCGGGGGAGAAGTTCACGATCGAGCAGGTGCTTTATGGCATCATGCTCCAGTCTGCCAATGAAATGTGTCTGGTAGCAGCCGATCATGTGGCGGGAAGTGTGGACAAGTTTGTGGAGATGATGAATCAGCGCGTGGCACAGCTTGGACTTAAGGATACCCATTTTATGAATCCCAACGGACTTCACAATGACGACCATTATACGTCTGCCTATGATATGGCATGTATTGCCAGAGAGGCCTGGAAGAATCCTTCTTTCCAGAAAATCTGTGGCACCAGAACATATCAGGTGAAATCAACGAATAAGAGAAAAGCCAGCGAGATCCTCGGAGGCCAGCTTCTGAACCATCATCAGATGATCAATGGTTATGAAACGAGCAGCCGTTATGAGAAGGACTATGTGATCGGTGGCAAGACGGGCTACACTTCCATGGCACATTCTACGCTTGTGACCTTTGCGGAAAAGGATGGCATGCAGCTGGTGTCTGTTATCATGAAGGGTAACAGCTCGAAGCAGGGGGAGCCAAATGAGTATACAGATACTACAAGGATTCTGGATTACGCATTTGAGAAGTTTTCCAAGCATGCGGTCAATGGTGAGAACAGTGACGTCAATGAAAACCTGTTCAATACTTTCGACAGTTATTTTAATGCGGATCAGTCCCCGCTCCGTCTGTCTGCAGAGTCCGCAGTAATCCTTCCGAAGGGAGTGGCACTCAGGAAGGCAAAGCAGCAGATCCAGTATGACAATTCGGTGAAGCTGCAGGATGGCGAGAATGTGATCGGAACTGTAAAATACACATACGATGGACGTATGGTGGGTTCCACGGATATCATTTATGACAGCACCAAGTCGGCATCACATCTGGATGAAGCATCCCGCCGGATCGTGGATTCCGAGATCAGGCAGATTAAGACCAACAATAAAAAGCATGCGGTGATCCTGCAGAAGCTGTCCGGAATTAAATACAGTTTTTATAATATGGTGTCCTTTTTCCGGGACAGAGTCATTCTGGTGATCGTGGCAGCATTAGTGATCCTTCTGATCGTTCTGCTGGTACTCAATTACCGGATGAATTCCCGGCGTAAGCGCAGAAGCCGTACGAGAGGCCGCCGGTCCTCAGGAGGTATGTCCTTAAACAGCCGCCGTTCCTTCTCGGCAGGCAAGCGTAAGGGACGCAGACGCCGTGGGGCAGATTACACCAGCAGCCGCCGCACAACCGGAGCAAAGATGTCCGACAGTGGCAGCAGCATCAGCGCAAGAAAAATGAAAAAGAATCGTAAGAAAACGAGGGAAAGCTTTGGAAGAAGTTTTTATGATTTTGATAAATAACAGAAAGGTATAGGATTTTATGGCAGAAGATAATAACAACCAGAATGACAATTCCGAATATGAGCAGGTCTGCTATCTTTGCAGGCGGCCGGAGAGCAAAGCCGGCAAGATGATCCATATTCCGAATAATATCTGCATCTGCGCAGATTGTATGCAGAAAACATTTGATTCCATGGGGAATATGAATGGATTTCCGGGGATGATGGGAGGCATGCCGCCATATATGGATATGTTTACCGGTGGGCCAAACGGATTTGAGGACATTCCCCAGAATCAGAAGTTAAAAAAGAAAAAGAAGGAAGAACCGAAGGCAGAGAAGGGGGAGGGAGAAAACGGAGGTACGAAAGGTATCATAGATATCCGCCATCTTCCGGCTCCGCATATTATTAAAAAGCATCTGGACGAGTATGTGATCGGACAGGATTATGCCAAAAAGGTAATGTCCGTAGCAGTTTATAATCACTATAAGCGTGTTCTGACAGATACTATGGATGAGATTGAAATTGAGAAATCCAATATTCTGATGGTGGGACCTACCGGCTGCGGTAAGACCTATCTGGTTAAGACACTGGCAAGGATCCTGCAGGTGCCTCTGGCGATCACAGATGCTACCAGTCTCACAGAAGCAGGTTATATTGGTGATGATGTGGAGAGCGTTTTGTCAAAGCTTCTGGCAGCAGCGGATAATGATGTGGAGAAGGCACAGCAGGGTATTATCTTTATTGATGAGATTGATAAAATTGCGAAAAAGCGTAATACCAACAGCCGTGATGTCAGCGGTGAGTCAGTACAGCAAGGGATGTTAAAGCTTCTGGAGGGCAGCGAGGTGGAAGTGCCGGTGGGTGCCACCAACAAAAATGCCATGGTACCGATGACCACGATAGATACCCGAAATATTCTGTTTATCTGTGGTGGAGCATTTCCGGAGCTTGACAAGATTATTAAAAAACGTCTTACAAGTCAGGCGTCAATTGGTTTTCAGGCAGAGTTGTCGGATACTTATGACAAGGATGAAAATATTTTGTCTAAGGTAACGGTAGAGGATCTGAGAGAATTTGGTATGATTCCGGAGTTTCTGGGACGTCTGCCGGTGATCTTTTCGCTGCAGGCAATGACAGAGGAGATGCTGGCAAGAGTTATGACAGAGCCGAAGAATGCAATTCTCAAGCAGTATCAGAAGCTTCTTCTGCTGGATGAGGTAGATCTGCAGTTTGATCAGGAGGCAGTAGCGGCCATTGCAAAAAAGGCGGCAGAGAAAAAGACAGGTGCCAGAGCACTTCGGGCGATCATAGAGGAGTTTATGCTGGATATTATGTATGAGATCCCGAAGGATGATCTTATTGGCAGGGTGACTATCACAAAGGATTATATTGAGCATCATGGATCGCCGAAGATCGAGATGAGAGAGAGCGGCGAAGCGACGTTACTGACGCAGCGTCCGGATTAAGACATTATATTCCGTCACGGGATATGAGGCTTTTGCATAAGATAATGATGTAAGGGTGAAACACCGGCAGGAAGCAGATTTGCTTGCAAATATGCGGGATCACAGGTGTTTGCAGGATTGCGGAAATTGCTTGGCAATGGAGCGATCCGTGGCATCAGTTTAATCCGGGAGGGAATGTGTTGGATTGTCAGGACAAAATTTATTCTGAAGAGTATGAGGACTATATTGTGGAGTACGGCAACCGGCCGGAGCTGGTGCCGGAACAGTATGAAACAGAGTGCTATCAGCTGGTAAGCTCCCGGTTTGCGATTGTATATCTGGAGGGAGCGCAGGGGGACAGCAACCGTCGGAATGCAGAATTGGAGATCCCCAGATGTTTTGGTCTTTTAAGCTCTGCGCAGATGCTGGAGGAAACAGGGATTGCCAGGGCTCGCAGACAGCCGCGTCTGGAGCTTTTCGGACAGGGTGTAATGTTCGGGATTATAGATACGGGGGCTGGAGTTCGATAAACGGAGAAAGGGTTGGTGTTAAATTAATGGACGAGAGATATTTTCAGGAAGCATATGCAGTAATGAATGAGGTAAAAAAGGTAGTGATCGGTAAGGATGAATGTGTCAAGCTTGCCATGTCTGCAATTCTGGCAGGAGGACATATTCTGATCGATGATATTCCCGGTGTAGGAAAAACGACACTTGCTATGGCATTTGCAGGTGCTATGGAGATGGACAGCCATCGTATGCAGTTTACACCGGATGTACTGCCGGCAGATATTTTGGGATTTTCTATGTACGATAAGGCGCAGGGAGCCTTTGTTTATCAGCCGGGAGCGATCATGTGCAATCTGTTTCTGGCAGATGAGATCAACCGTACTTCCCCAAAGACACAGTCGGCATTGCTGGAGGTTATGGAAGAGGGGAATGTCACAGTGGATGGTGTGACAAGGCGCGTGCCGGAGCCTTTCGTGGTAATTGCCACAGAGAATCCGGTGGGAAGCGTTGGAACACAGCTTTTGCCGGAGTCCCAGCTGGATCGTTTTATGATCTGTATGACCATGGGATATCCGGATGCAGAGAATGAGATTGCCATTGCCAAAGGCAGAAGTAACGGAATGCAGCTGAGCGATGTGCAGGGAGTGATTCCGGCACAGGAGCTGACTATGATACAGGCAGGGGTGGAGAATGTCTTTCTTCATGATGAGATATATGCGTATATTGTTGATCTGGCAAGGGCGACAAGAGAGAATTCTCTTGTGGAGCTGGGGATGAGTCCACGTGGAACTATCGCATTGGCAAAGATGGCAAAGGCGGCCGCATTTTTATCCGGCCGTGATTTTGTGGTGCCAAATGATGTGACAGAGGTATTTCCGGCGGTAGCAGGTCATCGTCTGGTATTAAATTCCAAGGCGCGTGTAGGTCATGTTACTACAGATACGGTATTGGGGCAGATTATGGAAAGTGTTCGGAAGCCAAAAGTAAGAAAATAGTGGCGAGTGGGAAAGGTCTGGTTATTAACGTGAAAAGATTAATTACCTATTTGATCGTGATCGCAGCAACGATATATACGGCTGTGCTTTATGGAAGTACCAGTTTTTTAATGCTGTTTTATGTCGAACTTGCACTTCCTGTTTTTTTGCTGCTGACATTGATTCCGGCGGTGCGTCATACGAGTATTCGTATGGAACTGCCGATCCCGGTGGTGGAGCAGGGACAGAAAACGCCGGTAATGCTGCATGTGACTACCGGGGGATTCCCGATTGGCGGCAGGGTGGCTGTGCAGGTAAAGGGAAAGATACCTATGGGACAGAAGGATGAGAAGACCTGGTTTTATACAGCATTGGCAGGCAGCAAAAAGACAGCAAAGATCAAGGCAGAGTATCAGAGCAGATGTGTAGGCAGTATCCGGATGGAGATTAGCAGGGTCTGGTGCTATGATTTTCTGGGACTTGTGGCGCTTCCGTTGTCTGCAAAATACTGGAAAGCATTGGAACCGGAGACGCTGCTGGTCCTGCCGAGGATCAGCGAGGTACCGGTGATGGTGAGCCGCCAGAGCCGTGATTTTGCCGGGGAAAGTGAGGAACATTCCAAAGAACGGGGAGGAGACGATCCATCCGAGGTGTTCCAGATCCGGGATTATCAGCCGGGGGACAAGCTGAGGAGTATTTACTGGAAGCTGTCGGCCAAGACAGAGGAAATGATGGTGAGGGAGCAGTCCATGCCCTTGGGGTGCCCTGTGGACTTCTATCTGGATCTCTATCAGCCGGCGGCCGTACATCGTAGAAAAGACGAAACACAAAGAGACAGTTATCTGCAGATTCTGGCGTCGGTCAGCCATTCTATGGTTGTAGAAGGATGCCGTCATCATGTGATATGGTTTGACAACAGGACAGGTGACATTTGCAGATATCGTATTGAAAATGAGGAAAATATATTTGAGATGCTGTTTCAACTGGGACAGCTTTCGGTATATCACGACAAAAAAGATCTGCAGGAGCTGTATCGGCAGAAGTATCATGAAACACCGGGGGTCACCTGTCTGGAGCTGACCACGGAACTGACACTAAAGAAAAACGGTGAGGTAGAAGCACGTTACAGCGGTGATGTTTCGGATATTGAACGCCAGCTGGGAGCAAAGGAGCTTGTGGTATAGTATGAAAAAACCATATATCTAAGTTTTTTCGCACGGCAAATTTGTGCCTACGGCCCAAAGTTTGCAGGCTGAGAAAGAAATGGAGGATAGTGCGAAAAATAAATTTTTCGCACGGCAAATTTGTGCCTGCGGCCCAAAGTTTGCGAGTTGAGAAAGAAATGGAGGATAAACATGAAAAGAAAACCGTTTATTATGCAGGGGATCTGTCTTTTCATGCTGCTTTTTGGAATGCATCTCTGTGTGTATTCTGCATTCCTGAAAGCAGGAAGTTTATATAAATTTGCGGTGGCACTGGCTGTGGCATCACTGTGGTTTTCCTTTCTGGCGGCAGCACCATTTCGCCGGATAGAATACCGCGTGAAATATCGTCTCAAAATACCGGTGATCAAATATCCGGCAGCCGCTTTTCTTTTGATGCTTACATTGCTTGTATGGGGGATTTTGTCTATCCGATATATGGGACACTTGCAGAAGGATTTCGTGACATTGCGGGATGCGGTGGCATATCGGCAGAGTGTGTATTACTATCAGATGAAGGGAGCATTTAATCCCTATGAAGCATCTCGTCACGGAGCCAGTGGAACCTGGCTTTTGCTGGATCTGGAGCTGTTGTCGGGACTTCTGATGTCCAGAGCTTTTGTGCACCGTCACGGAATGTTTCTGGGAACACTGCCACCGGCACTGCTGGTGGCAGCGGGGCTGCTTTTGGGAAAGACACCAACGATTCCGGCGATGATTCTGTTAATGGCAGGTATTTTGGGGGTGCAGATGTGCGTAGACGGGCATCATAAGGGCGGCTCCAGACATTTTCGTCAGATCAGTGTGGCCGGGGTGCGTCATTGGCTGTTTTATCCGGCGATGCTTATGTGCATACTGGCCATTTTCGGCGTGGGAGCCAGAGTTTCCATAGCCACGAAGGATAAAGCGTTACAGGGAGAGGAAAAGCTTTTAAAAGTGCAGCATAAGGCAGAAAGCGAAATTACGGATTTTGGCGTAAAGCTGGTACAGAAGCTGCAGGATCTGCTGGGGGTTGAGCAGCCGGGAATTATGACCAATTCTTCTCCGAATTACACAGGGAAAACGGTGCTGACCATTACGATGGACGAGAAACCGGAGGAAGATATTTATCTGCGGGGCTTTATCGGTACCAAATACGAAAACGGTAAATGGAGTAATCCAAGGAAGGATAAGCTCGACAGTTATTTTGATTCGGAGAAATGTTATCAGCTTTTTACACAGGATTATACGGAGTATCAGGTGTATTCCGTTGTTAATAAGAGTGACAAATCCCTTGATGATGTGTTAGAAAATTCCGAGAAGCTGGGAAAGAAAAATGCAGCTACAATGAAAATAGAATATGCAAAGGACAATAATACGACCTTTGCTTATTTTCCGTATTACTCGAAACTAAGCAATAAATCTATGGGAACTCTGATGCTGGATCACGACAGGGGATTCCGTCGAAGTGATGATGTTAAAAGCTATGAGATCACAACGCAGAAGACAGACAGGGAAACCTCATATATGATGGGAAATGCGGACCTGCTCCAGAAAGGATATGTCCCATATTATGAACAGGGTGACGAGGACAGCCCGGATGGTACACTCAACAGTGGAGATATGCTTTTTTATAATATGGAAGACGGATCTTACAAAGTAAGAAAAGTAACTACGGGGGATGCTGATAACCCGCTGATCGGAGGATCAAGCAATTATATACAGGTTTCAGACCGGAATCTTGGAAGATATTATCAGTATATTATGAATGAGGATCTGCAGCTTCCTCAGATGGGACTTTCTAAAACAAAGGCGCTTGCAAAGAAAATTCTGAAATACAATTATGTTACTTTGACAAGCAGTACAGATGAATCGTTTTATACTTCAACAGCCAGTGCTGTTATTGATGATCTGCGAAGTTATCTTGGACAGATTACAGAGTACAGCCAGCGGTTAAAGATGAAAGAAATCGGAACGGACTATGTGGAAAATTTTCTTTTCGTACAGAGGAAAGGATATTGTGAACATTATGCTACTGCCGGAGCAGTGCTGTTTCGTGCTATGGGGGTACCTGCGCGATATGTATCGGGATATCGTGTGCCAGCGTCCGATTTTGTGGACAATGGGGATGGAACCTATACGGCAAAGGTGCCGGATCTGGAAGCCCATGCGTGGACGGAGGTTTATAGCTTAGGTGCAGGCTGGATCGTGGCGGATATGACGCCGGGAGCAGCAAGGGTCACAGGTTCTTCGTCTGATGGTCTGAATAATAATCAGGATCCGTCATTAAATAAAAATGATACGGATGGGGATGATGCGTTTTTGCAAGATGATCCGGAGAGTACACAAAAGGCGGCTTCCGATACAGCAGAGCCGGAAGTGACCAGGAAACCGAAAAAAACGGACAAACCACAGGAGACAGACCTTCCGGATGATTCCGGTGATCTTTCTGAAAACGGAAAAGGAAACGGTGATGCCACTTCGGATGCCGGCGGCGGGGAAAAACAGACAAAGCATCCGGATGTGATTTCGCCGGAGCTTAGGGCTGTTCTTATAAAAACAACGGTCGCTGCGGCAATCGTATTTGTAATCTGGCTGCTCTGGTACAGCCAGCGGCTTCACAGGAGACGCCGTCTGAAAAGATGCCATGGAACAGGGGCATATCTGCTGGAGATGAACCGGCAGCTGGAACAGATGCTTCACTGCTGTGGCTTCGGCAGACCGGGACAGATGACAGATCAGGAATATGTCCGACTTTTGGGACAGATCTATCCGAAGGGTCTGGAGGATGGATTGATTGAGAAGTATTATCGTCAGTTGGAGAAAGCACGCTTTGACAGGGAGAGTGGTACGAAGGAAGAGATTCGGGAATGTGTCCGTCTGATCCGTGGTGTTAAACGGGGGGCGGTTTCTTCGGCAAAGACCCGGAGAAGAATTTATGCGGTTGTGATCCGGGGCTGGCAGCGGAAATAGATAAAAGGGCAAGACGCAGGTTTTGCCTTTTTTGGTGTATAGGAAAATGCTCGTAGCGTAGAGGGAAGCCAACGAGAATTGCGAAGCAATTCTTGGAGGGCAAAACGCTGGTTTTGCCCTTTTTTGTTTTAACACACACCAGAGGGGATTGATTACACACACCCCTCTTTTTTGAATGCCGATGGAAGCAGCCGGATCTATTCCATCTGGGATCAGAGTATACCGTATGTCTCGGATTCCGGACAGGAAGGAAATCTTCCGGAGGAGCTTTCCTATGGCACGGAATACGCAAGGAAAGCTATTAACCGGGCATTACAGGCGGAGAATCCTTTTGATATCGTACCAAGCAGGGATACCGAAGGACATGGCACTTTTCTGGCGGGAGTGGCATGCGGCAATGAGGATGTGGAGAGAGAGTTTTCGGGGATTGCCCCTCTGTCGGAGCTGGTGGTGGTCAAATGCAAGGAGGCCAAAGAAAATATTCGGGAATATTATGGAATTACAGGGGATGTGCCATGTTATATGGAAAACGATATTATGCTGGGGGTGCGTTACCTGGCGAGAATTGCATACCGGAGAAGAAGACCTATGGTGGTATGCATCGGAATGGGAACAAGTCTGGGGAGTCATTACCGGGGTGGGGCCCTGGGCGAGGTTTTACAGTCCTACGGGAATCTGCGGGGATTTATCGTGGTGGCGGCATGCGGCAATGAAGGAAATACATCCCATCATTTTCATCAGGAGGAACTGGGGGCAAGGCAGGAGACAGATGTGGAGCTCCGGGTGGGCAGCCGGGAGGATGGATTCACCACAGAGCTGTGGTGCAAGGCTCCGGGGCTTTGTTCGGTGGGGCTGATCTCTCCCGGTGGCGAATACAGTGGCAGGACATATGCCAGAGTCGGGGAACGCCAGGTGATCCGATTCCTGCTGGAGAAGACTGTGGTTTATATTGATTATCTTCTGGTGTCCTTTGAAAGCGGGGATGAATGTGTCCGTATCCGTTTTTTTGGACCGGAGGAGGGCATCTGGCGCATTCGGGTATTTAATGAGACGGACATTCCGGTGCAGTTCGATATGTGGCTTCCAATCCGAGATTTTATCCGGCAGGGGACATATTTTCTGCGTCCGGATCCCAACATTACCATATGTGATCCTGCGAATAATTCCCAGATCATTTCTGTTTCTGATTATGATGGAGCGAACCGCAGCGTGGTGGCGGATGCAAGCCGCGGCTATAACTGGCGGGGTGAAGTCGTGCCAGACATTGCGGCACCGGGCATCAATATTTTTGGTCCCCTGCCGAGACAGGGAAATGTCATGATTTCTGCAGGAGAAGCTGCACCGCGCTACGGTTACCGGACCGGTTCCAGTGCGGCGGCTGCGGTCACGGCAGGAGCGGCAGTATTGCTGGCAGAATGGGGGATTGTCAGAGAAAATGATATCAATATGGATAGTGTGGGAGTTCAGAAATATCTGATCCGCGGAGCAAACCGGTCGGGCAGAGCATTTCCAAATGAGGAGTGGGGCTATGGAACTTTAGATCTGTATGGGGCTTTTGAAGTGATCCGTCCGAAGCCGTAGTGAGAAGATCACAGCAGATCCTCCTGCGGCAGAGCAGTCCGGAGAGAAGCGGGAAAAGCGTTTCCGGTGTCTATTCCGTATAATCGTGGGTTTCCATCCACTGCAGCAGTTTTTCGATGGAAGGATTGCTGTTTTCTGTTTTCCAGATAATCTCAAAATCCACCTCCTCCGGTGTGCCATCGCTTCGCAGCAAAGGAAGAATAATGAGATTTCGGGCGTTGTAGTAGTAGCGGACGGCATATTCCGGCAGAATTGCGATGCCGAAGCCGGCAGAGACCTCTAGAAGTACGGTCTGTACTTCGCGGTCACGGCTGATAATGTGAGGAATGAAGCCGCCGCGGTTATAGCAGAGGAGCACCTCTTCCGCTTCGTCTGTGGCACGTCCATGGGGCTGCATAATAATAAAATCCTCCTGTGCCAGATCCTGATAGGAAAGGTGATTGTGACCGGACAGAGGATGACCGGGATAGAGCACTGCCATCAGAGGAAAACGCTTGAGAAATCGGTGTGTCATATTCTCGTAGCCCTGTGCGGCGAGAGAAAGATTCAGGACTATATCGCAGCTGTTATCTTCCAGATGATGATACAGGGCGCTCATGTTATCGCGGATCAGGTGGAGGGAAATATTAGGATAAGCCTCCCGGAAGGTGCGCAGAGTCTCCGAAAAGCGGCTCTGCTCATAGCCACGGATAAAACCAACGGAAAGCTCGCCGGTAACACCCTCAGAGGCGGTACGTGCCAGCTTGGCAGCCTCCTCAGCACGGATCAGGATGGCACGGGCTTCGTTGAGATAGACTTTTCCGGCGGCGGTAAGCTCTACATGATGCTTGTCCCGGATAAACAGCGAAACTCCCAGACGCTTTTCCAGAGACTGGATCTGCAGCGTGATGGCTGTCTGGGAGATATAGCATTTTTTGGCGGCTTTTGTAAAGCTTAATAATTCTGCCACGGCAATAAAATATTCTAATTGTTTTAAATTCATAAATACGCCCCCCTGTAATAAGATTAACTTATTATAATATCTGATAATCATATTGGCAAGTCAGATAAAATTGTCTTATAATTTAGAAAAGATATTACGAAAGAAAGTGAGAAAATTATGGGAAAACTGAAAAATTTTTATGAAGGAAAGTATGCCCGCTATGTTCTGCCGGGTGTGCTGCTGCAGTCTGTATTGATCGGCGGAGGCTATGCGACCGGCCGTGAGATCTATTCTTATGGAGCAAAGTTTGGAAGTATGGGATGGATCGCCGGACTTACTATTGGGATCGGGTTTGCGCTTTTTGCATTTCTGACCTTTGAGATCTGCCGTATTTACAAGGTGTATGATTACAAGAATTATATCCAGAAGGTGATCGGACCATTGTGGCCGGTGATGGATATTCTGACGGTATTGATCGCCATCCTGCTGATCGCGGTTATGGCGGCGGCGACGGGAAGTATTTTTGAACAGGCAGGTATGCCGAATATTCTGGGATCCGTTGTGATCGTGCTGATCTGTGGATTTCTGAATTTCAAGGGTTCTAAGCTGATCGAGAAATTTGAATCTGTGGGAACGATTCTTTTGTATGGAGGCTATATTTTATTTACAATCCTTGTTATTGTAAATAAGGGAAGCAATATTCCGAAGGTATTTTCTACGATGGATACCAGTGCGTATGATGGTTCTGTGACAATTCCTCTGTGCATTTATACAGGTATTTTATATGTGGCTTACAATATCAATTCCATTCCTATGGGAATGTTTTCGCTGACACGTCAGACCAAGAGGAAAGAGACGTTCATTTCCGGTATGATCGCCGGTCTTTTGATGGTTATTCCGTGGTTCCTTTCTTATTTCGCAATGATGTGCTTCTATGGAGATACTTCTATTGTCGGTGCAGATGTTGCAACACCTTGGGTGGAAATGATCAAGGCGGTACATGGAGGCCCGGTGCTTCTGGCGGTATTTAGTATCGTTATGGGATGGACATTGGTTGAGACAGCGACCGGATGTATTCACATGATCATTGACCGTTTTGATGTGGCTCTGGAGGAGAAGGGGGCTGCCAAGCTGACTGATGCCAAGAGAGGTATTGTTACGGTGGCGACACTGATCGGAGCACTGATCCTTTCCAGAATCGGTGTAGTAACATTGATCGAGCAGGGATATACCTACCTGTCATACGGTTTTATCCTGTTCTATCTGCTTCCGACATTGCTGGTAGGCGGCTACCGTATTATCCGCAACTGGAACAAATAAGCCAGGCTATAATATGATATTTTGCCAGCCCTGTGCAGGGGCTGGCTTTATGTGGTAATAAAGAGGTCTGTCGATACAATATGTCAGACAGAGTAAGAGAATGGAAGGAGAAATAGATATGCAAAATGTAGGATATTATAATGGAGAGATTGGCGCACTGGAGGAAATGAAAATTCCGATGCTGGACCGCGCGGTTTATTTTGGAGATGGCTGCTATGATGCCACCACATTTGCCAACAATAAGATCTTTGGTGAGAAGGATCATCTGGATCGTTTCTATAATAGCTGCAGGCTGTTGGAAATCCCGTTTGATATGCCAAGGGAGAAGCTGGTTGCCGAGCTGCAGAAATGTATTGATGCCAATGATAATGACCATGGTATGCTTTACTGGCAGTGCTCCCGTGGAACGGCACCCCGTGATCATAAGTTTCCGCCGAAGGAGGTAAAGCCGAATCTGATGATCTTTACGGTGCCTTGTGAGCTGATCCCGTTTGACCAGACATTCCGTCTGATCTCTATGGAGGACACCCGTTTCCTTCACTGCAATATTAAGACGTTAAATCTGATTCCAAGTGTCATTGCATATCAGCGTTGTATGGAGCAGGGCTGTCAGGAGACGGTATTCCACAGGGGAGACCGTGTGACAGAATGTGCCCACAGTAATATTCTGATGATCAAGGATGGGGTATTGTGTACTCCGCCAAGGGATAATCTGATCCTGCCGGGTATTACATTGAAGCATCTGCTGATGCTTGCAGAGCAGAATGGAATCCCAACCAAAGAGGCACCATTTACCATGCAGGAGCTTGCAGAGGCAGACGAGGTGATCGTCAGCAGTTCCGGCGGACTCTGTACACAGGCTGTTGAGCTGGATGGAAAGCCGGTGGGCGGCAAGGCTCCGGAGCTTTTAAAGAAGCTTCAGGATGCGTATGCGGCTTATTATGCTGAGGACACAAAGGCTTAAAGATAAGGGCGGACATCATTCATATAAAAGGCAAGGACTGTATTATAGAGTCCGATATTGCGGAAATGCGTTTTGGATTTTTTACGGATGTGACAGACGATCAGGGCGCGGGAGGCATGCTTTGTCTGTGTCCGGATAGACTGGGGGGACAACATGAAGGAATGAATGATCAAACCGGAAATCTGTCATTTTGAGATTGCAAAGCAACAACAAAACCCGGAAGGGAATGATAAGGATTAAAAGCCATATCGTTCCTTTCCGGGTCATTTTATATCTGTACAATTAATTGTACAGTGAAATATGATATCTGAGACTTCTGTATACTTTGTAGATGATCACGCCGATCATTCCAACAACGGTGCCTCCTACCAGTGTAATACCAAAAGCTCCTCCGATACCTAATAAGATCATACCTAATATATGCATTTTCATTCACCTTTCTTTTTGCAATATGCTTATAAAAGGCCTGCAGCCTGTTGGACTGCAGGCGCAGTTATATAGAAGAGAGGGTGCTGATTTACAGTGCCCTCTTTTTCTGTATGAAAATGGCATCCCTGTCACAGCTTCTCCATTTCTGTCACAGCTTCTCCATTTCTGTCACAGAGAAATATTTTGTTATATTATTTCATACCTTCTGAGGATTTTTATTTTCATTTTTCATACCGGAATTTTCATACAGAAAGAAACCTCTTTCTCCCAAAAGAAGTCTGTGTCATTAGAAATTATGCATATATCAGCCCTTTGATCCGTCCTGCTGATGTATATATGTAATGATAACAGAACCATATGTGATAATACTGCTTGCAGTAATACTGGCTTCCCGAAAAAAGACCGTGTCTGGCAGACCACAAAGCGTTGCGGTAAGCCGGATCAGAGAACGTATTCTCGAAAAGATCCTGTTCTTCTGACCGGATACGGTCCGGCGTAATACCTCTGTAGAACCCCGCAGCATAGAATCTCCAAGCTGATCCGGGGAGCACATATCCTGCTCGGCGTTTTGTACCTGCAGTGTGCGAAGAATATCTGAGGATGCCGAAACAGACACGCCAAAATCAGGATCTGTCTTGACACGTTCAAAACACATCCCGGAGACTGTCAATATAATGATCAGACAGAGACTGATCCACCGTCTCATCTTATATGTCTCTTTCATCTGCAGCACCTCATTTCCAATATATTCTAGCAAAATTGAGAGGATTTTACAACTTATTGGAGATAACTTCCTGTTTTTTCTCATTTTAAATAAAAAATAGCAAAAAACAGTTAAGTTATGGTACAATATTTCATAGGGAAATGTGATTTAGTTTATAACTCAAATGAAAAGAATCTGTTTAGGAAGGGATAATCGTTTATGTATCATTTTTTGGTATTATTACAATACTTTGGAATTTTTGCATTAATTGTAGAAATTTTCTATGTGAGCAGGCAACAGAGTTCCAAACTGCAGATGGCATTAGTGCTTTTGTTGTATTCGTCCTTGATCAATATTGTGGGATATACTATGGAGATACAGGCAGGGAAACAGCAGGTTGCGATACAGGCAACAAAGTTTTCTTATTATGGTAAGCCGTTTGTTGTATTTTTTATGTATATGTTTATTATGGAGTACTGCAATCTGGTTGTGCCGAAGCTTCGCCGGAACATCTTCTTTGGAATCTGTATTTTAATCTGCGGTCTGGTGTCCACCAATGAGTACCACCATTTATATTATTCTTCCGTGTCCTATACCGGGGAGGGAATGTTTCCGCATCTGATCCTGAACCATGGTGTATTATATAATCTGTATAACGTATTTATTGCTTATTATTTTATTGTGATCCTTTGGGTGGCAATCCGTAAGCTGCGTCAGACGAAATCACCGATCATCAGGAAACAGCTTTTGATGATATTGGGAATGGTTCTGCTTAGTATGCTCAGCCTGGTTCTGTTCCTGCTGCACCTGACCAATGGATATGATACTACGGCACCTGCATATCTGGCAGCCGCCTTTATATTTGAACGGCTGATGCGCAAATATCGGTTGTTTGATACCTTGACGCTGGCCCAGGAGGAAGCCGTCAATCATATGGCAAACGGCCTGATCGTTATGGGAACTGCGGGAGAGGTGATATACTCCAACGAGGAAGCAGACAGGATATTGAATTGTCTGGAGCAGGAAGAAGGAAAGCGAGAGCTGGAGGATTTAAAAAAGCTTGCCGAAAAGCAGGAATATCTTTTTCTGGATAAATGCGCAGCAGAGGACGGAGAGAAACATCACACAACGGAAAAGTGTGTTTACGAGCTGGCACTGCATGATATTTCCAAAGGTGAGAACAATTATGGACAGACTTTGACTATGGCAGAGATTACGGACCGGTATTATTATACAGAACGTCTCCAGCGCGACCTGAGGAGTAAGACCAGAGAGGTTGTGCGGATCCAGCGTGATATTATCGGTAGTTTTGCTGCTATGATCGAGGCAAGAGACGGCATTACCGGATTACATATAAAAAACACCGGGAATCTGGTGCGTGTGCTGGTCAATGTAATGGCAGTGGACAAACGCTACAGGGATATCATTACGCTGGAATATGCGGATATGGTGGCGGCTGCGGCGAGACTTCACGATATTGGAAAGATTGCCATTCCGGATCGTATTCTTCAGAAGAAAGGAAAGCTTACTGATGAAGAGTTCGCCATTATGAAGACACATCCCCAGGAGGGAGCGAAAATCCTCAAGCATACCCTGAAGGATCTGGAAAACGACGCATATTGTGAGATTGCTTATGATATGGCAATGTATCACCATGAGAAATATAATGGTGCCGGGTATCCGGAGGGGATCAAAGGAGAAGAAATCCCATTGTCAGCCCGGATCATGGCAGTGGCGGATGTCTATGATGCTCTCCGGTCCAAACGTCACTATAAAGAGGGATTTTCAAAGGAAAAGGCAGTCGCTATTATGGAAGAAAGTAAGGGGAGTCATTTTGATCCATACATTGATGAGCTGTTTTTGAAGCATATTGATGAGATGGAGGCTGTGATCGACACAGGATACCACAAGGAGGAATCTTCCGCAAAAGAAACAAATAAGGAACTGTAAAAGTAAACGATAAACAAACAACAGATTCAAAGGATAAAACAGCGTTCCGGCCAGAACGTGGATATGTTCCTGTTAAGTGACGGGTTTTTATTATTTTCCTTGTCTACATGGACGGGAGCATATCATTTCTGACCGGATAAGCTGTTTTTATTTATTGGTAAAAAGCGGGTGCAATACAGGTTTGCCTGCAGCTAACATTTCTTTTTATCAATTTGTGGATTATATGCGTAGAAATTCTTTGGATTTCGCTGATCCTGAATGCGGCGCAGACATTCTCCAAATCTCTGGAAATGCACGATCTCACGCATCCGCAGGAAACGGATCGGATCAGCCACTTCCGGATCCTTCACGATCCGCAGGATATTGTCGTAGGTCAGACGTGCCTTCTGCTCTGCTGCCATATCCTCGTAGAGGTCGGTGATGGTATCTCCGGTGCTTTGGAACTGGCTGGCGCTGAATGGCTCTCCGCTGGCGGCCTGTGGCCAGATAGCAAGAGTGTGGTCAATATAATATTTGTCAAAACCGGAAGCCTTGATCTCCTCCGGAGTAAGATCTTTGGTGAGCTGGTGGATGATGGTTGCGACAATTTCCAGATGGCCTAATTCTTCGGTGCCGATGTCTGTCAGGGCTCCGGCCACCTTGCGGTCCTCCATGGAATACCGCTGTGACAGATAGCGCAGTGCAGCTCCGGCCTCCCCGTCGGGACCACCGTACTGACTAATGATCACCATTGCCGCTTTCGGATCGGTTCGTGTGATATGAACCGGATACTCCAGTCTTTTTTCATAATTAAACATATCATAAACTCCATTCTCATTTTATTTCATAGAAATTTTCAAATCCCTTAACGCTCCCAGGGCCATGGTGTCTCCACCCAAGTCCAGTAATCCTTGCAGTTTACCTGATCTGCCTGCAGAGGACCATATTTGCGGCTGTACTCATCCACTGCCTCCTGGCGCTGTTTTTTTACCATCTGATAATAGCTCAGTGCAACCTTATCACACGGATGAGTGTCCAGATACAGATTTGTTTCGGTGAGAGCAAAGCTGACCTGGGAAATAAATTTCAATAATCTCATTTGATCTTTGCTCATAATCTGCCTCCTTTTCCACAGCCCTGAGGGATGCAGCCATAAAATTGTAAATTCAGTTCAGGGAAGATCGTTCCGTTTGCGAGGCCGTCGCAGGGATCATAGATCTTATTCCACTGTTGCCACGGCACATAGCCCATGGCCAGTGGCATACCGTACAATGGGTCTGTACAGCAGTCCCCGGCAGAATCATTTTGACACTGGTTTGCAATTTCGGACTGACTCATGCCGCAGGTATTTTGGTTATCCGGCATGCTGCCGCAGGAGCAGGAATTCTGCATTTGATCGCAGTTTTCCATGCCACACGAACAGCCTCTGTTTCCGCGGCAGTTTACATTGCCGCGGCATCCATTCATTGTGTTCATAATATACATCCTTTCTAAATGTTTTCGAAAATATAAGGAATATTTTCTGGTTACATTTAATATATGCGGTAGTACAGACAAAGTGCGGGATAAAGAAGAGAAAGAGTAACAGGAATGTGAGATATGAAAGGAGCACGGAGAATGTATATGCCTGCTACCTGAATCCGGGCACCAACGGTTTCCCCGGCTCCTCAGACAACAGTAACTCCGAAAACTGCTCCGTCTGCGGTACCGGCCAAAACCGGCACATCGGTTCAGAAAAAGGTGTATAAAGTAACGGTTTCCAGGAAAAGAATAACGGAAGGACAGGGATTTGCAAATATGCAGATTCCTGTCTTGCAATTTCTCCAGAAAATATTATACTTAAAGGGATAATGTAAACAACGACACGACGCACGCGCACATTTGTCTCAGGGCGGTGTGTGGGATTGGAGGAAAAATGAAAGAGCTAAAGCCGATGAAGGAAGGAAAGGTACGGGAGATTTACGACAACGGAGACAGTCTGATCATGGTTGCAACAGACAGAATAAGCTGTTTTGACGTGATCCTTCATAATGAAGTGACCAAAAAAGGAACCGTGTTGACTCAGATGTCAAAGTTCTGGTTTGATCTGACACAGGACATTCTGCCAAATCATATGATTTCAGTCGATGTGAAGGATATGCCGGAGTTTTTCCGGCAGCCGAAGTTTGATGGAAATAGTATGATGTGCCGTAAGCTGGAAATGCTTCCAATCGAGTGTATTGTTCGAGGATATATTACAGGAAGCGGCTGGGCAAGCTATCAGGAGAATGGCACAGTCTGCGGTATTAAGCTGCCGGAGGGACTGAAGGAGTCTGATAAGCTGCCGGAACCGATCTATACACCGTCTACTAAGGCAGAGATTGGAGATCACGATGAGAATATTTCTTATGAGCAGAGCGTAGCTCATCTGGAGAAGTATTTTCCGGGTAAGGGCGAGGAGTATGCGCAGAAGCTGCGCGATTACACGATCGCATTATATAAGAAGTGCGCAGACTATGCTTTAGAAAAGGGTATCATCATTGCAGATACCAAGTTTGAGTTTGGTCTGGACGAGAATGGCAATATCGTTCTCGGTGATGAGATGCTGACGCCGGACAGCTCCAGATTCTGGCCGGCTGAGGGATATGAGCCGGGTCATGGACAGCCATCCTTCGACAAGCAGTTTGCCCGCGACTGGCTCAAGGCAAATCCGGACAATGACTGGACTCTTCCGGAAGATATCGTGGAGAAGACTATTTCAAAATATCTTCAGGCATATGAACTTTTGACCGGCAAGAAACTGTAATAATATGGCTTGACCCGTCAAACACCGACAAGAAGCATATTTGCTTGCAAATATGCGAAATTGAAGGTTTTTGCAGGATTACAGAATGGAGACGACTTATGAATATGACACAATTTGAAGGCTATAAATATATTGACGGCGGTGTTTGCGCTTCTCAGGGATTTCAGGCGAACGGTCTCAACTGTGGACTGAATCCGGACAAGGAGAAAAATGATCTTGGCATGGTATACAGTAAGGAACCTTGCCAGACAGCGGCTGTCTATACACAGAATAAGGTCAAAGGTGCGCCGATCCTTGTGACGAAGAAGCATCTGGAGACCGGAAACGGAGTGAGCCACGCAGTTCTTGTAAATTCCAAGAATGCCAATACCGGCAATGCAAACGGAGAGCAGGTGGCAGCCGAGACGTCCAGGCTGGCAGCAGATGCTCTGGGCATTACGGAGGATCAGGTGGTGGTTGCATCGACAGGAGTGATTGGACTTCCAATGTCTACGGCTCCGTTTGCAGACCATATGAAGCAGCTGGTGGATGGTCTCAGTGAGTCCGGCAATGATGCGGCGGCCACAGCGATCATGACCACCGATACCGTGAAGAAGCAGGTGGCAGTAGAGTTTGAAATTGATGGTAAGACATGTCATCTGGGTGGTATGGCAAAAGGAAGCGGCATGATCCATCCGAATATGGCCACAACTCTGAATTTCATTACTTCGGATGTGGCAATCAGCCATGAGATGATTCAGAGGGCTCTGGATGAGATTGTCAAGATTACATACAACTGTCTGAGCATTGACGGAGATACCTCTACCAATGATATGGTCAGCGTGATGGCAAACGGTCTTGCGGGCAATGAAGAGATCTGCACCACAGAGGATGCAGGTTTTGCTGTATTTAAGCAGGCGTTGTATATTGTTATGATGAATATGACGCGTATGCTTGCAAAGGACGGAGAGGGAGCAACGAAACTTTTAGAGTGTACATGCAAGGGAGCACCGGATCAGGAGACAGCGATCATCGTTGCTAAGAGTGTGATCCGTTCCCCATTGTTTAAATGTGCAATGTTTGGAGAGGATGCAAACTGGGGACGTGTGTTGTGTGCCATTGGTTATGCAGACGCAGATTTTGCAATTGATACCATGGATGTAGATCTTTCGTCCGCAGCAGGGACTCTGGAGGTGTGCAGAAATGGTGCAGGTATTGATTTTTCCGAGGAGTTTGCGGCAAAAGTGCTGGCGGAGGATGAGATCTATATTGACATTGATCTGAAGCAGGGAAACGGCTCTGCAAAGGCATGGGGCTGTGATCTCACCTATGATTATGTAAAGATTAATGGAGATTACCGTTCTTAAGTGCTTTACCATTTCGGTAAAATCGGGTATGATATAGCAGTGGCCTGTTGTTTACAGTGCTTCAAAAAGGAAAGGTGGAAATATCAGATGAAGTATATTTATGGGGTAGATTTAGGTGGAACTACAGTAAAAATGGGGCTTTTTGATCAGGAAGGCAATATGCTGGAGAAATGGGAGATCGTGACACGTAAGGAAAATAACGGCGAGTTGATCCTGCCGGATATTGCGAAGGCGATTGCTGACAAAAATGAAGAAAAGTCCATTGATAAAAGTGATATTATTGGTATTGGCATGGGTGTGCCGGGACCGATCACAGAGGATGGACGTGTGCTGAAATGTGCAAATCTGGGATGGGGCATTTTCTCCGTAGCGGATGAGCTTCGTAAGCTGACAGGTGTAGAAAAGATCAAAGTGGGCAATGATGCAAACGTAGCGGCTCTCGGAGAGCAGTGGCGCGGAGGTGGCAGAGGATTTGACAGCATTGTTATGGTTACTCTGGGTACCGGAGTAGGCGGAGGAATCATCCTGAACGGCAAGATCCTGACCGGAAGCAACGGTGCGGCAGGAGAAATTGGTCATTTGCTGGTAAATCCTCACGAGAAACGCACTTGTGGCTGTGGCAAGAAGGGCTGTCTGGAGCAGTATTCTTCTGCAACGGGTATTACCAGAATGTCCAAGGAGAAGCTGGAACAGACAGATACACCGTCAGAGCTTCGCCAGTATGATCATCCGATCACCGGACTGGAGCTGTTTAAGGCATACAAAAATAACGATGCTCTGGCAAAGGAGATTGTAGATACATTCTCCAGCTATCTGGGCAAGGGACTTTCCCATGTGGCTGCCGTGGTAGATCCACAGGCGTTTGTAATTGGCGGCGGTGTCTCCAAAAACGGACAGATTGTTCTGGATGTGGTACAGGAGAAGTACGAGCAGGACGTTATGTTTGCACTCAAGGGCAAGGAGTTCCGTCTGGCAGAACTTGGAAATGATGCCGGTATGTATGGCGCCGTAAGAATGGTTTTATCGTAAAATTTATATTTTTCCTATGAAAATACTGCGATTTACTTTCTTTTTTAGAAAAAATGTGTTATAATATAGTTATCTAGCGGATAGATGACACGAGATTTTGAAGCTGACATATATTTATAGAAAGCAGAGGTGATTATTGTGTTTGATTTTTTAAAGAAAAAGGAAACTTGGAAGGCAACATTTAAGACATTAGGTTCTGCATATAGTTATGCGAAGGTTGGTGACACAATCATCTTGCAGGAGCCAGATTCAGATCTTTCCGAGATTCAGTTCCAGCGTAAACTGGAGGAGGCAATGTATAAATTTAAAGTTGAGATTACACAGGGACCATCTCACACGGAGGGATTTTGGCAGGTAGAACTGGTGCGTGCCTGATTGGTTGTACAGAGATGTAACTGATGAACAGATGAGTCCGGTCAGTGCCTGAGAGCATTGCCGGGCTTATTTTTTCTGTGGAATACAAATCCTGAGGGGTAAGAAACAATGGAAATGAAGATGATCGGCAGGATCCACACGGATTTTGCGACAAAGTTTGGAGTGCCGAGACAGAGTGGTCTGGTGCCGGAACTTATGGGAAAGATTGTTTTGGAGCCGGAATATCGCAATCCGGATGCGTTCCGTGGGCTGGAGGAGTTTTCTCATCTCTGGCTTGTATGGGAGTTTTCAGAGGCAGTTCGGTCGGAATGGTCTCCTACAGTGCGGCCGCCCCGTCTGGGTGGAAATCGTCGGGTTGGCGTATTCGCAACGCGTTCTCCGTTTCGTCCCAATCCCATTGGCCTGTCCTGTGTAAAATTGGAGCAGATTGATCTGCAGGATTCCAGAAAGCCTGTAATCTGGGTATCAGGAGTCGATATGATGGACGGGACACCTATTTATGATATTAAGCCATATCTTCCTTATGCGGACAGTCACCCTGGGGCCAAGGGGGGCTTTACGGATGGAACACAGGTGCGGCGTGTCAAAGTGGAGTTTCCGGAGGAGCCTGTCGCTGCGTCGGAGATTTCCGGAGAAAAGCTTCAGGCACTTCGGGGTGTTTTAGAACAGGACCCCAGACCAAGATATCAGAAGGATCCGGAGCGAATCTACGGCATGAGTTTCGGGGAATATGAAGTAAAATTTACGGTGCAGGAGAATGTTTTACGGGTCGTAGAGCTTGTGCGGGGGTAGAACTCAGGCAGATCAAGACCAAAGACCATTATGCGATAGATGGCAGGAAAGGAATGTGGAAACATTATGAAATATCAAAAAGCAATTACGTTTAGTTATGATGATGGCATTGAATCAGACCGGAAGCTGGTGGAGATTTTGAACCGTTACGGGATGAAGTGTACTTTTAATCTGAATACCGGCATACAGAGCCGTGAAAGTCGTTTTGAGATTGAAGGAAAAGAGATTTGCCGTATGGATCAGGAAACTATCAGGGATCTGTATGCCGGGCATGAAATTGCAGTTCACGGGCTGACTCACCGGGCACCTGTGGATATGACCGAGGAGGAGATGGATCAGGAATTTTTGACAGATATTGATAATATTACCCGGATCTATGGACAGAAACCGGTAGGCATGGCGTATGCCTATGGTGCCTATGATCAGGCAGCAGTAGATTATCTGCAGCGTCATGGAATAAAATACGGTCGTACCGTGGAAGCGACACATGGTTTTGCGGTACCGGAGAATCCAATCCTGTTAAAGGCGACCTGTCATCATGATGATGAGCAGCTTTTCGAGCTGGCGCAGCAATTTCTGGAAAGCGAACCGGCACCGGGAGAGCAGCAGTTGTTTTATATCTGGGGACACAGCTATGAGTATTATGTGAAAGATAACTGGGATCGTTTGGAGAAGCTTTGCCGGATGTTTGCGGACCGGCGTGATATTTTCCGGGGAACCAACCGGGAGTGTCTGGAAATGTTTGGAGCAATCTGATAATGGTATTGGAGAATGGCCGGGATAATTGTGAAATGACATATAAAGTGTTACAGACTGCTAAAATGCGGGGTCTGTAACACTTTTTGTTTTACATATTGAATATACATAAGAAGGGGAATGGTTTGATGGTATATCAATCCTTATCCCAGAAATGGAACCCGATGATAATGCCCCCTACAATTACTACAAGTCCAATAATGCATACTGCGCTTAATGTCAATCCTGTCATCATGACGATCACCTCCTTGAAAATAATTCTGTCTGATACCTTATTCGTTTATATATTGACTTCGTTGTCTGTTTATATGTGCCATTATATCACAGAAATGTTGCAGCATAGATAAATTTATTTTACGCGAAAAGCCCGAAGCTTTTGCTTCGGGCTTTTCAAAGTAACACTCAAAGGAGTGGTCACAAGGCAGAGGGAGCTGCCTCATGACCGAAAATGAAAAAAATGAAAAAGAATCTATAACAAACATTAGTCAGTCGGCTTATTTATGTTTATGAATTCATTATAGAAAGCAGATGTGATGTAAAATTGTTTAATTTCTAAAAAAACTATGAACTTTCCAAAAACGCCGAAAAAACTATGTTTACAATTAGCAGGTCATTATCTTTGGCCGTATTTTACCAGAATGTTCTGAATTCTCTCTGTCGGATTCAGGAGATCGCTGATGGACTGATCGTGATTTAATGTATCGATCAGCAGAGCTACATATTTGCTCATATCTACGGAGATATAATAATCTCTGGAAAGAAGCTCCTGTGGCTGATATACAAGGTTTGTTGTCATAACACGATAGATCAGTCCCTTTTCGACTGCTTCATCAAACTTGTCCATTCCATTGGTGAAAAGACCGAACGTAGCGGCAACAAAAATACGGTTTGCTTTCCGGCGCTTTAACTCTGTGGCCACATCGATCATACTCTCGCCGGAGGAGATCATATCATCTGTGATGATCACATCCTTGCCCTCCAGATCGGCACCCAGGAACTCGTGTGCGATGATCGGATTGCGTCCGTCCACAATACGGCTATAGTCACGACGTTTGTAAAACATTCCCACATCAATGCCGAGGACATTGGCATAGTAAACGGCTCTTCCCAGAGCGCCCTCATCCGGACTGATAACCATCAGATTCTGTGCATCAATCTTAATGTCCGGTACATTCTTTAACAGTGCCTTGATAAACTGGTAGGTTGGCTGAACGGTCTCGAAGCTCTTGAGAGGGATTGCGTTCTGTACCCGCGGATCATGTGCATCAAATGTAATGATACTTTCCACGCCCATCTGTGTAAGCTCCTGTAATGCAAGGGCACAGTCGAGGGATTCTCTGCTGGAACGACGGTGCTGACGGCTTTCATACAAAAACGGCATAATGACAGTGATACGTCTTGCTTTGCCGCCTACAGCAGCGATCAGACGCTTCAGATCCTGATAATGATCGTCCGGGGACATATGATTTACCTGCCCGCATACCTTATAGGTCAGGCTGTAGTTGCAGACATCAACCAATAAAAAGAGGTCATCGCCTCGAACAGATTCACGGATCAGTCCCTTTGCTTCGCCGGAACCGAAACGTGGGCAGGCGCAGTCGATCAGATAAGAATCCTTGCTGTAATCAGCAATGGAAGAAGCCGGTGCTTCCATTCGGGAACGCTCCTGACGCCATTCTACAATGTAGTCGTTGACGCGGTTTCCCATTTCCCTGCTGCTTTCCAATGCTAAAATTCCCAGATTACCCACAGGTATTGTTTCTGCCAGTTTGTCGTGTCGTTTCATGTTATGAAATCCTCCATTCTTACATGTGTGAATTTATGATATTGGGGTTTAATGATACCGTCCGGATTGCCTGATGCCTTGTCAGACGGGGATCATTAAGATATATTTTTCGGAGTGTGTGCCCGCAGCTTCTTGAGAGGGCGGATATCATCTCCGATGATCATACAGAAGTGATAGTAGCCGGTGAAACGGGAGAAAATGCGCTCGCCGTACCGGTTTAACAATTCCTGAAATGTCAGATTGGTGGAAAGGATCGTTGATTTCTGCTGTAGATGCCTTTCCTCAATGAAATGGTACAGCTCAGAGATTGTAAAGCTGTTTGTGAGTTCAGTACCAAGATCATCAATAATGAGCAGATCACTATGGATCAGATAATCTGTTTTGGTGCGGATTTGTTCACTTTCCTCGTCTTTGCCAAACCTGCCTTTCTCTAAAATATCAAATAGCTGTAAAGAAGTCAAGTAAACGACCGTGTGACCCGTGTCGAGAAGCTCTTTGGCAATGCAGTGGGTCAGAAATGTTTTTCCGACGCCGGTAGGTCCGTAAAATATGAGATTATCATAGGCGTCATCAAAGTGTTTAATGAAATCCAGACAAATATCCTTTAATTTATTGATATTTTCCTTTGGAGTTAGAGAAAGATTATCATTAACAGTGGTATCGTCGTAGTATTCACTGTCAAAAGTATCAAAATTTTCTTCTAAAAGGATGTCGCTGAGGTTTGCGTTGGCATAGAGAAAATCGGCCTGTGCCTTCGTCAGACAATGGCATGGTCTTCCGTCGATATATCCGGTATCATGGCAATCAGGACAGGTGTAAACAGGGGACAGGTAATCTTTGGGATACCCGTGTTCTTCCAAAAGAGCCTGTTTTTTCTCAAACAGAGCCTGCATATGCCGGGCGTACCGGGCAGCGGTAGATTGTGCCTGCTCCGGCTGCAGCAGTTCATTACGGGCCTGCTGGAAAGAAAGCTGTATGATCTGTCCCTGAAGCTCCTCTAGTTCGGGAATTTCCTTATGAAGAGCTTCTGTACGCTGATCCAGGATACGCTGGTTTTTCATCCGTGTTCTGTCATACTGATCCATGATACTTCCGTATTGGTTTGCTGAAATCCCCATGATATCTTGTCCTTTCCTGTGCGAAAATGTAATTCCAAATTTCAAATATTAAACCTGTAACAGTTGTCTTTCCAAAGCGGCGGTTTCTGCCTGGGAACGCTTATGCTGAACTGTTCCGGAATCGCTGCCGTTGCGCTTGGCGGCTCTTTCCATCGCCTTTTCATTGGCAAAGGCCTCATCTGCTTTCTGGATATCTGCCAGTGTATGTACGCCGGATCGGTGCCAGCGCTCTACAATGGCCTCTGCATATTTGAAATCGCCATGCTGCAGTTTCAATAATGTGCGGTTACAGGCTTCAAGAATAACACTCAGGTCCATGCTCCACTGATTCTGCCAGCGGTCAACAAAATCCTTTTCTATGGCAGCCAGAGGGCGCCCCAGTGCCATTGCTTTGGAAACAGCATTATAGGTGGTGTTGTACTCGATTGTTGCATTTTGTGCATCATCAGGTGTTTTTACCTGTTTTTCATCCCATGCGATCGCCACTTTCTCGATATAGCTGGTGCTTGTCTTGCCGAGCGAAATGCAGTACTCATACAGATGCAGGATCAACTCGGAAGAAAAGTGAAGTGTATCGTATAAATATGTAATAAGCTGTAACTCCTTCGGCTTGACCGGCCGCCCCAGATAGCTCTCTACCACATTGGAGGTCCAGCAGAAGTCATCATTTTCAGCGAGACGGTTCATTTGCTCCGTCGTTACCTGAATCGTTTTATGGCTGCTTTTCGGCCTGGCTTCCACTGTAGAGATAGAAGGTGAAGCTGTCTGTGCCTTTGATGCCGCAGTAGTCTTTGAATGCTCCGGTTTTTGCTCGGAAGCTTTTGCGTCATTGTCAGTGCTGGCGTCTGTGGCAGAGTGGCTGTCCGACGCAGCTCCCTCCAATGAAGAGTGTGTATCTTTATTGGAAGAGGATCTTTTGGCAGATGTGCCGGTTGTATCTCCGGTACCAGCGGAAAGATCAGCAAAGGAGCGGGATTCTTCCTGGGCGGATAGGGTTTCATCAGGGTTCAAAACGTCAATGCCGAGAATCTCCTCTCCGTCCTCGCCTCTGGTAAGCCTCATTAATCCCTGCTTCTCCCAATAATTCAATGCGCGGATCACGTCCTTCTCCGTATTTTCCATCTGATCAGCCAGTGAGGAGATGGAGAGATCTTCCTCGCCCGCCTGGATGCATTTGGAAAGGTACAGATACACTTTTACATAACTTCCGTTTGCATGAAGCATATATTTCTCGATAAATGTATTGTGAATTGATGTGACCAATGGTATATGATTGGAGCACAGCAGTATATTATCCATGTAAATCCTCCGTTCCCAGCAGTTATTTTAAGTAATCATTATAAGAAAACTGCTTTATATCTCAAGTCTGTATCCTATAATAACACAAAGAAAAAAACTTGCAAACACCGATAAACAGTGGGTTTCTGTGGATTTTCAATTGTGGATAATGTGAATAATGTGGACGGAATTCATGAAATCCCTGTGAATTCCTGGGTTTTATAAACAAAAATTATCCACAATATTTGTCGACAGTTTTTGACAAAAAATTGTGGATAATGTGGATAACTTATTTTTTGATCAGATCTTCTCCGATAGATACAACATTTCCGGCACCCATAGTTATCAACAGGTCACCGTTGATACATTTTTCTGATAAAAATTTTTCGATCTCCTCAAAAGATGGAAAATAATAGGCATCCTTTCCGAGTTTTTTGATCTCTTCCTGCAGGGTGCGGGAAGAAATATCTCCCGGATCATCCTCTCTGGCGGCATAGATATCAGCCAGAACAATATTCTCTGCCTGGGACAGAGCCTGTGCAAACTCTTTTAAAAGGGCGCGGGTACGGGAATAAGTATGTGGCTGGAATACACACCACAGATGCTTGTGAGGAAATTTCTCTGCCGCAGTCAGCGTCGCTGTGATCTCTGTCGGATGATGTGCATAATCGTCCACCACAGTTACCCCGTTGAAAGAACCCTTCAACTCAAAACGACGCTCTGTTCCTTCAAAGGCAAGAAGCCCCTGTCTGATGGAATCCATATCTATATGATAATACTGTGCCAGTGCAATGGCAGACAGTGCATTGGCTACATTGTGACGGCCGATGACATGGAGATCGATGGAAGTCTCTCTGGTTCCGTTGTGGATCAGGTCAAAGTGTCCATAACCGTGCTCGTCAAAGGAAATATTATCGGCAAAATAATCACAGTCACTTGTGAGACCAAATGTGATCACCTGACATGCCAGACCTTTCGTGATCTCGGCCAGATCCGGAATCTCGCCATTAACAATAAGAGCCCCATGTTCCGGGATAAGCTCGGCAAAACGACGGAAGGAATGGCGGATATCGTTGATATCCTTGAAGAAATCCAGATGATCCGCATCAATATTCAGAATAATCCCGGCTGTTGGGTGGAACTTCAGGAAACTGTTGGTGTATTCGCAGGCCTCAGTAATAAAATCCTGGGAATGGCCTACGCGGATATTTCCGTCAATCACCTTCAGAATGCCGCCAACGGAGATGGTTGGGTCCTTCTGCGCTTCCAGAAAGATATGGGATACCATGGAGGTAGTCGTTGTCTTGCCATGTGTGCCGGAAATTGCAATGGCATTCTGGTAATTTTTCATTACCTGTCCTACCATTTCGGCACGTTCCATCATTGGAAGTCCCAGTTCTTTTGCTGCTTTAAATTCGGGATTGTCCGGATGGATGGCTGCCGTATATACAACAAAGTCGATATCCCCGGTAATATTTTCTTTGGACTGGCCATATATTATATGGATACCAAGTGACTCCAGATGGTCAGTGATCTTGCTTTCGTGGGCATCGGAGCCATGTACCTGAAAACCGTAATCGTGCAGCAGCTGGGCAAATCCGCTCATGCTGATACCGCCGATTCCGATGAAATATACATTTGCCGGATGGTTAAAGTCAATCTGATACATAATAAAAACCACGCCTTTCTTCTATATATAATATGTAATGTTCTTACATTATTATAACGAATAAGGGGAAAATTACAATTCCTTTATTGGATATTTCTGTGGGGGGGAAGCGAAAAAAGGATTTGTTCTGTTATTCTATGAAAATGCCCGGAGACGTTGTGCATTTTTTTGCTTGAAAAAGGAGGTGAAATGTAATAATCCGGTAAAAATTAGTCAAAATATCTAAAAAATAGAAAATATTTCCAAGTTATTTGTCAAATTTATTCCCAATTTATGAAAAGTGTGTTATAATACAATTATTCTGAACAACAAGGGGTGATATCGTGATAAAGAAAGAAATGATTGCAATGTTACTGGCAGGTGGTCAGGGCTCTCGTCTTGGAGTACTCACAGCAGATGTTGCAAAGCCTGCAGTTTCATTTGGTGGTAAGTATCGTATTATTGATTTTCCATTAAGTAACTGTATTAATTCGGGGGTAGATACAGTTGGAGTTCTGACTCAGTATCAGCCGTTGCGTCTGAACACTCACATAGGAATTGGTATTCCGTGGGATTTGGACAGAAATGTTGGCGGTGTTTCCATTCTGCCGCCGTATGAGAAAAGTACCAGCAGTGAGTGGTACACAGGAACTGCCAATGCGATATATCAGAACTTACGATATATGGAGCAGTATAATCCTGATTATGTACTTATTTTGGGTGGAGATCATATTTACAAGATGGATTACGAGGTTATGCTCGACTTCCATAAAGCCAACAATGCAGATGTTACGTTAGCGACAATTCCTGTTCCGCTGGAAGAGGCAAGCCGTTTTGGTGTGGTTATTACGGATGAGCATAAAAAGATCCAGGAGTTTGAGGAGAAACCGGAGCATCCACGCAGCAATCTTGCGTCTATGGGTATTTACATTTTCTCATGGCCTGTACTTCGCGAGGCGTTGCTGAAGCTGAAGGATCAGCCGGCATGTGACTTTGGTAAGCATATTATTCCGTATTGCCACGAGCAGGGCAAACGTATTTTTGCATATGAGTACAATGGATACTGGAAGGATGTAGGAACCCTTGGCTCTTATTGGGAGTCCAACATGGAACTGATCGATCTGATTCCTGTATTCAACCTTTATGAGGAGTTCTGGAAGATCTATACCAAGAGTGATCGTATTCCTCCGCAGTATATCGCAAAGGATGCCGTTGTGGATAAGGCGATTATCGGCGAAGGATGTGAGATTTACGGCGAGGTACATAATTCTGTGATCGGCTGTGGTGTTACGATCGAAAAAGGAGCGGTAGTGAGGGATTCCATCATTATGAGCTCTACGACGATCGGTGCCGGGACAACGGTTGACAAGTCTATCATTGCAGAGGGAGTTACTGTTGGTAAGAACTGCGAGCTGGGTATCGGTGAAGAGAAGGAAAACAAAGTAAAACCGAGTGTTTATGCGTTTGGTCTGGTAACCATCGGAGAGGATTCTGTGATTCCGGACGGCGTTAAGATTGGAAAGAACACAGCAATTTCCGGCATCACAGAGCCGGCAGATTACCCGAATGGTCTTTTGGACGGCGGTGAGACATTAATTAAGGTAGGTGACAGAGAATGAGAGCGATAGGTATTGTATTAGCTGGTGGTAATAGCAGCCGGATGAAAGAGCTTTCCAACAAGAGAGCAATTGCAGCTATGCCAATAGCCGGCAGCTTCCGAAGCATTGACTTTACATTGAGCAACATGACGAATTCGCATATCCAGAAGGTGGCTGTATTTACACAATATAATGCAAAGTCGCTGAATGAGCATTTGAATTCTTCAAAATGGTGGGATTTTGGTAGAAAACAGGGTGGCTTATATGTATTCACTCCTACCACGACACCGGACAACAGTTACTGGTACCGGGGTACCGCAGATGCAATCGCACAGAATATCGGATTTCTGAAGAGCAGCCACGAGCCGTATGTTGTTATCGCATCCGGAGATGGCGTATACAAGATGGACTACAATAAGGTCCTTGAGTATCACATTGCCAAGAAAGCGGATTTTACCGTAGTAACAACAGATATGAATGAGAAGGATGATCCGAGTCGTTTCGGCGTTATTTCCACCGATATGGACGGACGTATCACAAGCTTTGAGGAGAAGCCGATCCAGGCAAAGGGACAGCAGGTGTCTGCTGGTATTTATATTGTACGCCGCCGTCTGCTGATCGAGCTGATCGAGAAGGCTGATCAGGAGGAAAGATATGATTTCGTTAAGGATATCCTGATCCGTTACAAGGACATCAAAAAGATTTATGCATACAAGCTGGATACATATTGGAGTAATATTTCCTCTGTGGAATCTTACTTCCGCACCAATATGGATTTTCTGAAACCGGAGATCCGCGATTACTTCTTTAAGCAGTATCCGGATGTATATTCTAAGGTGCAGGATCTTCCGCCTGCAAAATATAATGCGGGTTCTGATGTGAGAAACAGTCTTGTATCCAGTGGATGTATCATCAATGGACAGGTAGAGGATTCTATTCTGTTCAAAGAAGTATACGTTGGAAATAATTGTGTCATTAAGAATTCGATCATTTTGAATGATGTTTATATTGGCGACAATACACACATTGAGAATTGTATCGTAGAAAGCAGAGATACAATCCGTGCAAATACAGAGTATATTGGCGAAAATGGACAGATTCGTATTGTGATCGAGAAAAACGAGCGTTATGCACTTTGATGTCGGACGCAGAATGAATACAGGAGAGTTTCTTCTTATTTGATAACAATATTGTCTGGAATCAAAGGAGGTTTCCAACATGCAGATAACAGATGTGCGTATCCGCAAAATTGCAAAAGAAGGTAAAATGAAAGCAATCGTTTCGATTACCCTTGATGGAGAGTTTGTTGTTCACGATATTAAGGTGATTGAAGGAGAGAAGGGACTTTTTATTGCAATGCCGAGCAGACGCGCAGGAGATGGAGAATATCGTGACATAGCCCATCCGATCAATTCGGAGACCAGGGAGATGATCCAAAATATAATTTTGGAGAAGTATGAAACTGTGCTGGAGGAAGACGAGACTGACAGCACGGAGATCTGACGGAAGGCTTCCTGGTTTTCAGGGGGCAGGGAGGCAGATTGAAAACGGCGTATGCCGTTATAATACGGGGAAGGTGAATTCACAATATACACCATGGAACGGAGACGGGAGCGCCTGTCTCCGTTTTCGACAAAAGAAAAGTGGAGGACACCGAAATGAAAATGAAAAAATTAAAACCAAACTTACCGAAAATGAAAATGCCGAAGCCGAAGCTTTCGGTACCGAAAAAAGGATCTGTTAAAATAGATAAGAATTCTGTGAAGTGGAAAGTTATGCTGCCCATTACTATGCTTGGGATCATGCTTTTCCTGTGCAGTATTCTCTGCATTGGTCAGCTGAAGGGGATGCTTCGTGCCAGCCAGATGATCTCAGACCGATATGCGCAGAATATCAGTAAGCTGGGAGAGATTGCCGAGAATTTCCAGTCCCTTCACCGGGTAGTTTATGCTCATTGTCTGGCAGAGGACAAAGCTTCCACAGAAGAATTGGCGACGGAGGCAAGCTCCCTGCGCAGCGATATACAGGGTGCTAATATTGAGTATGAAGAAATGATGCAGAGTGAGAAAGAGAAGGAACAGTTCCAGCAGTTTGAAAGTGACTACGAGGAATACCTTACAAACTTTGAGCAGGCGGTCCGTCTGAGCGAGAAGAATCGTAATGAGGAAGCGGAAAATCTGGCTAATGGTACTCTGAGCACATTGGGCAAGACCATCTCTGACGAGATCAGTGATATGGTTAAGAGCAACAAGGAGGGAATGGAGTCAGCCATTTCAAAGCAGAAGATCAAATATAACTCTTCTATATTTATGGTTGTAATCATTTTGATCATTGGCGTTTTTGTGGATGTGCTGGGTGTTACGATCAGCCACCGAAGCATCAGTCTTCCTCTTGGGAGGATTGACAGTAAGCTGTCCAAGGTCATTGATGATGTACAGTCAGGACATGGTGATCTGACTGAGAGAATATCTGTGGACAGCAGGGATGAGATGGGCAAGATTGCTACAGGGATCAATGTGTTCCTGGAAACTCTGCAGAGCATTATGAAGGAGATTACCACCAGTGCAAATAGTCTGGAGGAGATCGTAGGCAATGTGTCGGAGCATGTAACTACAGCCAATGACAGTTCTGCAGACATTTCTGCTTTGATGGAACAGCTGGCAGCGTCTATGCAGGAGATTTCTTCGACTGTGTCCAATATCAGTGATAATGCTACAGAAGTCAATGGAAATATCGTTGAGCTGGCAGATGCTTCCAAGGAACTGCTGGATTACGCCGGAAATATGCGGGAGCGTGCGGAGAAGCTGGAATCCACTGCTGTGGAAACCAAGAAAAACACCAGCGTTGTGGTAAATGGCATTATCAAAAAGCTGGAGGAGGCCATTGAAGGGAGTAAGAGCGTTGCGACTGTCAATGAGCTGACCGATGAAATTCTGAGCATATCCAGCCAGACTAATCTGCTGGCACTGAATGCTGCGATCGAGGCGGCGAGAGCAGGGGAGGCCGGAAAAGGCTTTGCTGTTGTTGCGGATGAGATCAGTAATCTTGCAGCAGAGAGCCGGAAAGCAGCCAATAATATTCAGAATATCAACCAGGTTGTTGTAAGTGCTGTAGAGGAATTGACAGAGCAGTCCAGAACAATTGCTTCCTATGTAATGGAAGATATCTCTACAGATTATGATGGGTTTGTGGATTCCGGTGCCCAGTACAAAAAAGATGCTGTTCATGTAGATGAGATTGTTACTCGTTTTCATCAGATGGCAGACGAGGTGCAGATCCTGGTGGACAATATCACAAGAGCCATCCAGGGGATCAGTGCTGCGGTGGACGAAAGTGCCAAGGGCGTAAGCTCTGCGGCAACAAATACTACAGAACTGGTACAGGGTATGGGAGAGATTGCAAGCCAGATGCAGGAAAACAAAGAGATTGCAGAAAAGCTGACCGGTGAAGCCGGAAAGTTTGACCGCTTATAAAGAACAGGGATGCTGTCACCTGAAACGAAGTTGTGCATTTTCACAACAGAAGTTTCCGATGACAGCATTTTTTGTGCAAAACGTAGAAAAAGTAAAAAATACAAAAAAAATAAAAAAAGTCCTTGAAAAGCCTGTAAAATCTTGATACAATAGCAAATGCTGTGACATTGATAGCTGTGAAGCGTGAGGTTGCTGTCATCTGGTAACGAATGACAGGTTTTCCGTGGAGCGAATGTCAAGTTAGGAAACTGGCGACAAGTCACTGTACCAATTTAACATTCTGCGAAAGCAGATAGAGACAGAAGGGAAGTCCTGCGTTACCCGATGTGATTCAACAGGACACACCCGGATAAGTGTACAGTCACCACTTGTTGCGCTATTACAACGAGCATGATTCGATGCCAATCAGATCAGTTTGCTCGCAAAAGTGCGAAAAGGAGGCGGCTTTTTTTATGGCTAACGTAATGAGAATTACACTGAAGGCGTATGACCACAATCAGATTGATCATGCTGCTGGGAAGATTATTGAGACAGCAAAGAAGACTGGCGCTAATGTAAGCGGTCCGGTACCTCTTCCTACAAAGAAGGAAGTAGTTACAATTCTTCGTGCGGTTCACAAGTACAAAGATTCCAGAGAGCAGTTTGAGCAGAGAACTCACAAGAGACTGATTGATGTTATCGCTCCAACACAGAAGACCATCGAAGCATTAACAAAGATGGAGATTCCTTCCGGTGTAGCTGTACAGCTCAAGATGAAGGAAAAGTAAGATTTTAAAGAGAAAGTCCTTAGGGTTTATATAAACGAAGTTTTTTGAATCAAACTTGCACATTATAGACCGTCTAGGATGAATACGATTCCAACCGGCAGTAAAAACTGCGTGCGCCAATCGTATTCCGCTGTAGATTAACAGGAGGTGCAACATTATGAAGAAAGCTATTTTAGCAACGAAGGTCGGTATGACACAGATCTTCAACGAGAACGGAGTATTAACTCCGGTAACTGTACTTCAGGCAGGTCCTTGCTTCGTAACACAGGTAAAGACAGTTGAAAATGATGGGTACAGTGCAGTACAGGTAGGATATGTTGATAAGAAGGATAAGGTTATCAGCAAGGATTCTACAGGTAAGAAAGAAGTAAAGAGAAGTCATGGCGTAAACAAGCCTCTTCAGGGACACTTCGCAAAGGCTGGAGTATCCGGAAAAAGATATCTGAAAGAGTTTAAGTTTGAGAACGCTGAGGAGTACACACTTGGTCAGGAGATCAAGGCTGACATTTTTGAAGCCGGAGACAAGATCGACGCAAGCGGCACTACAAAGGGAAAAGGTTTCCAGGGTGCGATCAAGAGACATGGTCTTCACAGAGGACCTATGGGTCATGGTTCTAAGTTCCACAGACACGCAGGTTCCAATGGTGCTTGTTCTGATCCTAGCCGTGTATTCAAGGGTAAGAAGATGCCTGGTCAGATGGGTGGCGTTAAGAGAACGATCCAGAACCTTGAAATCGTTCGCGTAGACGCAGAGCAGAATCTGATCCTGGTTAAGGGAGCTGTTCCTGGACCAAAGAAATCTGTTGTGACCATCAAGGAAAGCGTTAAAACTGCTAAATAATTCTTTTGGAAAGGAGGAACACACAGATGGCTAACGTATCTGTTTATAATATGGAAGGCAGCGAAGTTGGAAAGCTTGATCTTAACGATAGCGTATTCGCTGTTGATGTAAATGAGCATTTGATGCATATGGCTGTTGTATTACAGCTTGCAAATAAACGTCAGGGTACCCAGAAAGCTAAGACACGTTCTGAGGTAAGCGGTGGCGGAAGAAAGCCATGGAGACAGAAGGGAACAGGTCATGCAAGACAGGGTTCCACAAGATCTCCACAGTGGACAGGCGGTGGAGTTGTATTTGCTCCAACACCGAGAGACTATTCATTCAAGATGAATAAGAAAGAGAAAGCCGGTGCAATTAAGTCTGCACTGACAACAAAGGTAAACGAGGAGAAATTCTTCGTAATGGATTCTTTAAAGTTTGATGAGATCAAGACAAAGAAAATGGTAGGCGTTCTTGATGCATTAAAGGTAAACAAAGCACTCGTTGTTCTTGACGGTGAGGATAATGACAACGTAGAGGTTTCTGCAAGAAACATCGCCGGTGTCAGAACAGTTTACTCTAACGCAATCAACGTATATGACATTCTGAAGTATGATACGATCATCATCACAAAGAATGCTGTAGCAAAGATTGAGGAGGTGTACGCATAATGGCAGATTTGAAATATTATGATGTTATCCAGAAGCCAATCGTGACTGAGAAGTCTATGGCATCTATGGAAGAGAAAAAGTACACATTCGCTGTTCATCCTGATGCTACAAAGAGCCAGGTTAAGGAAGCTGTTGAGAAGCTTTTCGACGGTACAAAGGTTTCAAAGGTAAACACAATGAACTGTGACGGTAAGACTCGTCGCCGTGGAAGAACTCAGGGAAAGACAGCTAAGTATAAGAAAGCGATTGTACAGCTTACAGAGGACAGCAAGGATATCGAGATCTTTGAAGGACTGTAAGATCTGAGTAAGACCTAAATCGCCTGGAAAACCTATCGGGCGGATCAAATATAAGTATTTGAAAGGAGAAAATGTCATGGGAATTAAAACATTTAACCCATATACACCTTCCAGAAGACATATGACAACAATGGATCGTGCTGAGATCACAGCTACAACTCCTGAGAAGTCATTGACTGTGTCTTTAAAGAAGAACGCCGGACGTAACTCACAGGGTAAGATCACTGTAAGACATCGTGGTGGCGGATCAAGAAGAAAATACAGAATTATCGATTTCAAGAGAAATAAGGATGGTATTCCAGCTACTGTTAAGACAATTGAGTACGATCCAAACAGAACAGCAAATATCGCACTGATCAGCTATGCAGATGGTCAGAAAGCATATATCCTCGCTCCGGAGGGACTGAAGGTTGGTCAGAAGATCATGAACGGTTCTGAGGCAGAGATCGCAGTAGGAAACGCACTTCCACTTCAGAACATTCCAGTAGGTTCTCAGGTTCACAACATTGAGCTTTACCCTGGAAAAGGTGGTCAGCTTGTTCGTTCCGCTGGTAACAGCGCACAGCTGATGGCTAAGGAAGGTAAGTATGCAACACTTCGTCTTCCTTCTGGTGAGATGAGAATGGTTCCTATCGTATGCCGTGCAACAATCGGTGTAGTAGGAAACGGTGAGCATGCACTTGTAAACATCGGTAAGGCAGGACGTAAGCGTCATATGGGCATCAGACCTACTGTTCGTGGTTCCGTTATGAACCCTAACGACCATCCACACGGTGGTGGTGAAGGTAAGACAGGTATCGGCCGTCCGGGTCCATGTACTCCTTGGGGCAAGCCTGCACTTGGCTTAAAGACACGTAAGAAGAACAATAAGTCAAATAAACTGATCGTAAGAAGAAGAGACGGAAAGGCTTTGGCTAAATAATCAGCCGGAGCAGTCTATTTGAAGATTGGATTAGCCGTTAAGGCAGAATGGAGGATACAATGGCACGTTCATTAAAAAAAGGACCTTTCGCTGATGCAAGCCTTTTAAAGAAGGTAGACGCTGCAGTCGCATCCGGTGATAAGGCAGTGATCAAAACATGGTCTCGTCGTTCCACTATTTTCCCATCATTCGTAGGTTTAACATTTGCTGTACATGACGGTAGAAAGCATGTACCTGTATATGTAACTGAGGATATGGTAGGACACAAGCTCGGCGAGTTCGTAGCTACCAGAACCTACAGAGGTCACGGTAAGGACGAGAAGAAGGGCCGTTAGTCATTGATGACAGCGGAGAGATAAATCAACAGAGAATCGAAAGGAGGCTTCACAAATGGCTAAGGGGCATAGATCTCAGATTAAGAGAGAGAGAAATGAGAACCAGAAAGACACCAGACCTTCAGCTAAGTTATCTTATGCAAGAGTTTCAGTTCAGAAGGCTTGTTATGTGTTAGATGCCATCAGAGGCAAAGATGTAGAGACAGCAATCGGTATTTTGACATATAATCCAAGATATGCGTCCAGCATTATCTTAAAGTTATTACAGTCTGCAGTTGCAAATGCTGAGAACAACAATGGTATGAATCCTGAGAATTTGTACATTGAAGAGTGTTATGCAAATAAAGGACCGACAATGAAGAGAATCAAACCAAGAGCGCAGGGTAGAGCATACCGTATTGAGAAGAGAATGAGCCACATCACGATCGTTCTCAACGAGCGCTAATCATAAGTTTGCTTCAGATCAGAATTTTTGATCTGTGAAAGGAGATTAAAATGGGACAGAAGGTTAATCCTCATGGTTTAAGAGTCGGTGTTATCAGTGACTGGGATTCCAATTGGTTTGCAGAGGACAAATTTGCAGACTATCTTGTAGAGGACTACAAGATCAGAGAATTTGTAAAGAAGAAATTATACAGCGCTGGTATTTCAAAGATTGAGATTGAGAGACCGACAGATAAAGTAAGAGTTATCATTCACACAGCAAAGCCTGGATTCGTAATCGGTAAGGGCGGTGCTGAGATTGAGAACCTGAAGAAAGAGTTATTAAAGGTTTTAGATCGCAAGGTTGCATTGGATATCAAGATCATGGACATCAAGAATCCGGACAGCCATGCGCAGTTAGTAGCAGAGAATATTGCGCAGCAGCTTGAGAATCGTATCTCCTTCCGTCGTGCAATGAAGTCTGCAATGGGCAGAACGATGAAGACAGGCGCAAAGGGTGTGAAGGCATCTTGCTCCGGACGTCTGGGCGGTGCTGATATGGCTCGTACAGAGTTCTACAGCGAGGGAACAATTCCTCTTCAGACACTTCGTGCAGATATTGATTATGGCTTCGCTGAGGCTGACACAACTTATGGTAAGGTTGGTGTTAAGGTATGGGTTTACCATGGTGAAGTTCTTCCAACCAAGAATAACAAAAAGGAAGGGAGCGATAAATAATGTTAATGCCAAAGAGAGTAAAACATCGCAAGCAGTTCCGCGGTAGAATGACAGGAAAAGCGCTCAGAGGAAACAAGATCACAAATGGTGATTTTGGTATCGTGGCTTTAGAGCCGGCATGGATCAAATCCAACCAGATTGAGGCAGCCCGTATTGCGATGACACGTTATATTAAGCGTGGTGGTAAAGTTTGGATCAAGATTTTCCCTGACAAGCCAGTAACAAAGACTCCTGCCGAGACTCGAATGGGTAAAGGTAAAGGTGCGCTGGAGTACTGGGTAGCTGTTGTAAAACCTGGTCGTGTAATGTTCGAGATTTCAGGTGTATCAGAAGAGGTAGCAAGAGAGGCTTTACGTCTTGCAACTCACAAGTTGCCTGTTAAATGTAAGGTCGTATCTCGTGCAGACTTAGAAGGAGGTGCGGGCAGTGAAGAGTAAGCAGTTTATGGAAGAGTTGAGGAGTAAGTCCGTTACAGAATTAAATGAAGATTTAGTTGCTGCGAAGAAAGAACTTTTCAATCTGAAGTTCCAGAATGCAACAAATCAGCTGGACAATACGAGCCGTATTAAGGAAGTCAAGAAGAATATCGCAAGAATTCAGACAGTGCTCGCATCCCAGAACTAATTCATTTGATAGAAGCCCTATGGAAAGGAGGACACGATCGTGGAGAGAAATCTTAGAAAGACTCGTGTAGGTAAAGTAGTAAG